>Ga0308405_1000493_pt1 | contig 22574 bp, 13 predicted proteins | sample HotsprSampleMS13_FD_203473 | JGI IMG/M metagenome (GOLD analysis project Ga0308405, IMG submission 203473) | Hot spring phototrophic mat microbial communities from Mushroom Spring, Yellowstone National Park, Wyoming, United States - 20060912_MS13 ...
GTTCGATTCCGTACCCACTGCCGCTGTGTAATCCCTATAAAACTGCGCCTGCTCCCGGTCCGTCATGATCCGGGCCCGCCACAGGTTCCAGCGCGCCACCCAGGCGGCAAGGCGGTTCATCCAGGCATCCCCCTGACTGAGGGTTTGCCACCAGGCAACGACGGCCCGCGCCGCTTCCGGGTGGGCGCTGACCTCTGCCGCACCTGGAATGTACCCCGCCATGGCCTGCAAAACGTCGCTGTCCCGTTCCCACTCCAGCGCCCGGGCCAGATCCGGGACCAGACTGATACCACAGCGTTCCAGGATGCCTTCCTGCTGCCAGGACACGAGCATCCCCCAGACAGCTTCTCTTTTCACCGGGTCAACAGGCTGTCGGGTCAGTTGCAGCCATTTCCTGACGTCCTGCCGCAGATATCCCGGTGCGGGAGAGCCTGCCAGTCTTCAGGAACAGTAAACTTCCCCTGACTGAAGTCAGGGGATTTCAGTAGCCCTGAGCCTGTCACTGAGCGCCCAACCCAAAACACGCCGCGCCGGGCCGCAGGCGCGCTTGAAGTAGTCCACTATAGACATTGCCCGCTGCCTTATTCAGGGGAGAAAAGATTCCGGTCCGCCATTGACGCCCGGCACTGATTTGCCCGGTAACTTGCCCGGCGGTAACGCAATGACCTCAACCTGCCGCCGCAGTGGGAATAACAGCCGTTCCGCCTGCTGGCGCTCCACCATCCGCAACGGCGGCACCAGCCAACCGCCATGCGCAGGCGACCAGCGTCCCCCCAGGTCCCGCAGACCATTACGCAGCCGGTAGGTCCCCGGACCACGCCACAGTGTCGGAAAACGGAAAATCGCTGCCATTCCACCCCCCTCAATACTTCGCCCCAGTTGACATCCTCATGAGCGGCACTGTGTTTTCAAGATGCACGTTCACGTGGTCTTTTTTTCGTGCGCCAGTACATCGAGCAGCAACAAACACCGCAGTGAGATAAACCCAAAGAAGGGCTCCGCCATCTGCGCGATCCTTCCCCGCCCTGAACGGCGGGGCTTGCCGCGCATCCCGGTCAGTCCGCCGAAGTCATTGCCGGCGGAAGCAGAAACAGACACTCCGGTGGCGTGAAGTTCAGTGTCTTGCCCTGCAGAAAGCGCCGCACCCGGAAGACCGCTCCCAGACCAAGGGCCGCCCACTCCTCACACAGGGCCGGGGACGGAGCAGGCGTCTGCAGCGTGGACAAGGATAACACCGTCCGCAATGCCGGCAACTCCAGCCAGTCAACCCACAGAGGCCAGGTCCACCGCCACCCACCTTCCCAGCGCTGATACCCGACCTGCGCCAGTTCCTCCCCATCAGCCATGGTTTCCCACCAGGGATAACTCTCCAGCGCCAGCCGGTTAGCCCCCAGCATGGCCCCCCAGACCGCCCGTGACGGATCATTGGTGGGGGCATGCCACTGGCGCGCATGTCGCCGGTCCTCCACGGGCGAAAGCCGCAATCCCATCCCCTTGATGGGATCACCAAAATCCCAGCAGGTGTACAGCGTCCGGGCCAGATGGGCGGGCGTCGTGCGGCGCAGCGTCCGCTCCAGCACGCCCTTCCAGTAATCCCGCCGGACAGTCTGGTACCAGGGCGTCAATGCCGTCGTCGTCGCCAGGACCGGGCCGGTTCCCTCCAGACAGACGGGGCGGCGCTCGGCAGCCGGGAAACAGGCTGCCGCCGCCCTCCGTTCCATATCCGGCAGGCAGGTGAAATATAATGGGTGTGCCCGCAGGTCCTTCTCCAGCCCTGCAAACAGCACATCCACGAGTTCCATGTCCCCGTCAGGCAGCCTGCCGCGCAGGTGCGCTTGCCATTGCCCGTCCGTAAACGTCCACCGCAGTTCCACTTCCCGGCCCTGCCGGAACAACACGGTTGCCGCCCCGATGACCGACAGGAAACCCAGCAGGGTGCTGCCGTCAGGGCCACCCAGACGCCGCTCAGTCCGATTTCCGTCCATCGTCCACCTCCGCTATCACCGCAACTCCGGCCAACCGGCGCAATGTCCGCCAGACCCACCACCGCCAGACGGTTTCCAGCCAGGCCGCCCCCCACCGTCCATACCGTATCTGTATCCGCCAGAAACGGGATGCCCAGTCACCCAGACCAACCGGCTGCGGGCGGTAGGGCGCCTGGAGTGGAATGGCGCATGGCTGTGCACCGTTGATGTCCGCGACAATCGTCAGACCCGCTTCGCGCACGGGCGCCGGAGAAGCCAGGACTTCGGCCAGTGCCGTCAGTTGCCCCGTTCCAGGGACGGCGGGCAGTGGTCGCCCCCGGCCGGAAACGACAGACACCAACCAGGCCGCCAGATCAAATGCCTCATCCGTTGCCGGCAGCCCCCCCGCCCGATGCAGATACTCCATCGCGGCCACCGACATAGCCTCCCAGGGGAAAGCCTCCCACGTCTGGCATTCCGTCCACGCCTCCCATTCCCAGTCCGGGGCCGTTGGCTCCCAGGTCGCCATCCACCCGGCCAGTCTCATCTGTCCGGGCGCACGCGCATGGAGCAGGCAGGTCCTCCGCCCATCAGCGGTCCCTGCCAGCGAGTGGCGGGAGAGGGACTGTGCCTCCAGGCGACCGATCCAGGACTGGAACCCCGGCAGCCCGACACCGGCAAACAGCCCCCGCCGGGCCAGTTCAAGGGCGGATGCCCAGGGGTCCGTCTGCAGGAGGGCGCCAAACCCGGACGTGGAAAGCGTATCACCGAGAGCCTGGACAGCTTTCCCGACTGTCACCGTCAGCGGTCCCAACGGCCAGCCCGGACGCCAGAGCGTCGCCTGGGGCAGCCATTCCCCCCCACCCGGTGACTTCTGCGTCGCCCAGGGGAAAAAGACCCATCCGTGCTGCCCATCCGCGCCCAGCATGCAGGCCGGTGGCGTACCCGAAGCCAGTCCCTTCTGCAGACGCCGGGCCACGGCCGCCGTGCTGCCTCCCGTCCGGGACAGGTAGTCCGCCAGCCGGGTCAGCAGACGGACGGTCCGCGCCCGGGTGGGCCGCCGCCGGAACAGAGCAAACCAGCGCTGCCAGGGCACAGATTCAAGTCCCGGCAGATAGGGCCCCAGTCCGGCCACAATCCACCCCGACTGCCACAGGGCTTCCTCGGTCAGCGACGCCCAGTCCATCCGGTTCCCGGAAAACAGCTCCCGGGGGCAGCGGGAAGCCGGCAGCATGACGGTGTCGCCATTCTCCAGCCGGGGCGGTTCCGCTGCCCCCAGCACGGTATCGACGCCAAAAACCTCCACCTGCCCGGAAGCCCGGTAAAGCAACCCCATCGCGCCCTCCAGACGGCAGCCATCCGGCGGAACGGACAAACGCGATGGAAACCCAACCCGTGTGTCCGACCAGACCCACTCCCCGCGGCGTAGACTCTCCACCAGTTCCACCCCGCCCACCCGGCAGGCCTCGGCCGGCGCGGGCGGCAGTACCCGTGCCAGCCGCCCCCAGGTCTCCGGCGGTTCCCGGTCAAGCTCGGACCGCCAGATTACCCCGACCTCGACATTCGGATGGTGAACACCACAGACCACCGATGACAGCGGCAGGGGGGGGTGAGGCCGGGGGAAGGTCTGAATGGCCAGGTCCAACACCCCGGAGGTCAACTGCGGACAGAGACGGAACCCCTCGGATGACCAGCCAGCAGATGTCCCGGAAGGCGCATCGCCCGCCTCTTTGAGACGACATAGGGCCGGAAGGTAAACGTCACGCCAGTTCAGCTCTTCACCGGCGCCTGCCGAAAGCGAATCCCAAACCGATGCCGTGGACTCATCCCTGTGGTATCCTCCCACCACCGATATGGGGGTGGTTCCGTCCCACTGTCCCAGACGGTGTGCCAGGACATCCCAGGGAGCAACTTCCACGGCCATGTAGTCCGTTGCCGGCAACCCCATGACATCGGCGGCTCCGGACAGAATCCACAGCCGCGGACGCACCGGCCCGGAGATGCTTCCGTCCTCCGCGTGGGTCCCCGTCATCCGCTGCCACCCGGAATCAAAGACCCGCCGTATTTCATGACCGGTTAGTACGGTGACCTCCCAGTCTGGTTTCCGGTTGAGAACCGCCGCCAGCGCCACCGCCGTGGCGGGGTGATTGACGATCACCAGTCCTGACAATGCACCAGCGTGCAGCCACGCCTGGGTCAGTGAGACTAGCGCCGGAACCAGTCGTCCCGTCCCGACCGGAACCGGCACGAGACGGCGGTCGGGGACGGGCAGAACCGGAAGGGGCAGTCCGGTCAGAGGAGTGGCATGACGGCTCAGCACACTGATGGCCAACTTCCGGCGGGGCAGCCCATCCCGGACCGGTTCGTCGCTGAGGACGGTCTGTATCTGCCGCAGTGCCGACCAGGGGGCCAGCGGTAGCAGGGTATCGACCAGGCAGATGGCGGCCGCGTCCGTCAGCGTCGCGGCATGAACGGGCGCCAGCCGGGCATCCGGCGCCGCAAAGAGCAACCCGCTGACCAAATCATGGAGATCGGACGTCAGAATGCCGGGACGACCGGGTGGCAGCCCCGGCTGGGGCGAAACGGCATGCCCCGGAACGGACACCACCGCCAGGGGGGTGTCACCGCCGGTTTCACGCGCGGCCGCCAGAAAAACGCGGGCAACCTGTCCGAGCGGTCCGGGAACTGCCACGGAATGCTCCAGTGTCCGGGCTAGTTCGCAGGCGGCCAGAAAAAACGGACGCTCGCCGCCGCGCCGCCCGGTGGACCAAACCAGCCGCCGGAAGCCACCCCGGACCACCTCATGGGCCAGCCACAGAACCATGACATCCAGCATCCCGGATTCGTTCCAGGCGACACCGGGGTGCCACAGCGCGGGTGGACCAGCCGCAGACCACTGCTCCCACATGGCCTTCTGCCACGGATGGGGTGCGTGTCCGCACCGGGCCATGATCCATGCCTGCAGATCAGGAAGTTCCATATCCTCACCCTCGTGAAGCACCTCGCCGGAGGACACCGGCGGGTCGTGCCACAGACTTATCTCAATTGCGTTGACTCTTCCAGCCCCCGGGGGAGCATGCCCGAACGGACCACCAGCCGGGGGGCAGCCAGCCCCCGCCCGAAAAGCAGGGACAGATACTCGTCGTGCCGGGGCGTCGGAACGTCCCCGGGCACGGCCCAGAACAGACCGTAACCCTGAAACCGCAGGCGTCCCAGCGCCAGCGGGCCCTGCACCGGCGCCGGAAACCGCAGCCAGACGTGAAAACGGGGTAAATGCCGCCGCTGGAAACGGGTGTCCGGAGGGAAACACCGGGCGGAACCCTCCGGCCCCCAGGCCGGAAATGATCCCGACCACCAGGGGGCCCGCCGGGCGACCACCTCCACCGGCGACGGCAGTCCCGCCAGATGGCAGGAGTACGACACCGAATGGAAGACCCTTTCGGCCAGCTCACCTTCGCCCGTGATCCGTCCGTCCAGCACCATCGGGGTGACAGTCGCCCAGAGGTGTCCACGGCTGCTGCCCCCCCCGATCCATAACTGCGGATGGAAGGCGCCCGAAAGCGTTTCCGCCGGGCGCTCGAAAACCATCCGGCTCCCATCCTGGAGCGTCAGCCGGAAACCACCGGGAGCCATCAGTGGAGCCAGAACCCGTTCCCATTCCGCCGGCGGCACCGTGCGCGGACGGGCCAGGGCCAACCCCACCAGCCGCCCATTGCTTCCCATGGGACCGATGTGCCCGACCGGGAGCACAGCCGTATACCACGTGTTGCCCCGCAGACTCTGCCCATCGGACCGGTGCCCGGTCAGCCATTCCGGCAGCGGCAGCGGGCAGCGGCGCGTTATCTCCTGCCGCAGCGCCTGCACCACCCTCAAAATGTGGGTCACCGGAAAAATGGCACCTGAAATCTGGAGGAAAAACAACAGATCGGGAGACCAGGGCGAAGCCACCGCCGCCCCGTCCTCTACGCTGGATGGCAGACCCGCCGGATGACCGCCGAACGGGGACGGACGTGCCGGGGGGAGCGTCCGGACCGGCGCGCGGGGAACTCTCGCCGCGGCTGCCGGGCCGGAGATGGGGGTGTAGGGCAGAAACCCGCGTGGCAACGGAGGACGGCCCGCCTGATACCAGCGCTCGAGTTCCGCCAGCGAAAACCCGCAGGAAAACCCACGCAGATACCAGGGGCGCGTGCCGGGACGGGGATTGACACCCAACACCAAGGTCTCCGGTGAAGGCGTCAGATCCGTTGCCACCCAGGCGGAAACCATGGATGAGGCCTGTCCGATGTAGCTCAGCCGGGCGGCCAGAGCCGAGAGGGCGGCTTCCGCTTCCGGCTCCAGCCGGAGATCGGGCCAGTGCAGGGCGCAGAGCCCATCCCCGATGTGCAGCGCCGGAAAGTAACGCGCCTGACGAGTCCGCCCCACCGGCAGAAACCCCAGGGGCGAAGACCCTTCCGCCGTGTCGTTGACCGGTACATAGACTTCCACGGCCTGCCGCGGCTGCCCCACTTGCGCAGGAATCCAGAGATGCGGTTCGGGCGCGCGGCGCAGCGTCTCCAGGACATCCTGTTCCCGTGGCGACCGCCCCCCCGTAAACCACTGTGCCGCCAGTGCCAGCCAGACCCTTCCGGGATGGGGCGGCCACTCTACCTGCCGCTCGTCCCGCACATCCGTGGCCCGCACCTGCCCTCCCAGATATCGCCAGACCAGTGTCACGCCCATAAGCGTCACCTCATGCTGTTTCGGTCCGCCCCGGTGACGTCCGGGAACGGCATGTCCAAATGAGCGGAGGACGGAAAAGAATGCAGGGGATGCCCCCGCGCAGGCTCCGGATCCGTCCCGTCGCCGGAAGCAGCGTCATTTGCCTTCGCCCGCCGGCGTTTCCCGGACCACCACCTGCGCGCCTTTCCGCCGGCGCCCCCGGGCAGCTTCCGCAGGGGCAGCTTCCGCAGGAGGAACATCCGGGACAGTTTCCTCCCGCTCACTGTCCCCGAACTGCTGACTACGGGCCACCAGACGCACCAGGTCCTCGGTCGGCACCAGACGCAGAGGTTCCGTACGCCAGACCAGTCCGACCGCCGCGGCGGCCGCAACGGCCGACTGGAAAAGCGGGACACAATTGTCCAAATTCAAGTCCATCATGCGGGTGACCTCCCCAATCGGCGAAAGGGCTTCCCAGACCGGGGGCTCCTCCGGCACCAGGACGCACCGCGACCGCAGGTCCAATCCGGATTCCAGCATCAGGTAGGTGGCCATCACCCCCAGCGCAGCCAGCACGGTCTGACCGGCCAGATCGACTTCGGGCGGAGCCGTTTCCTCTCCTTCCGCCGGGAACGAAAAACGCCGCAGGGCCGCCAGACTGATGACCGTCGTCAGTTCGGCGAAGCGCATGGTGACGCCGCCGACGCCGGACGTGGTGCTGCCCCGCGCGGCCGTCGGGACAACGTTGCCGTGGTTGATTTCCGACGGGTGCCCTTTCTGCCCGTACAGCACGGGCTCCCCGTCCACCTGGAGGGCCAGTTCCGGAGACACGGTCCAGGCCAGCGGGTGGGAGGGGCGGGAACGGTAGACCGGAGTGGCATCTCGCTCGACGGACAGCGGGTCGATCCGGCTGCTCGTCCGCGTGCCGAACACCACGTCTACGCCAACGATTTCGCTGGTCAGGGCGCGCTCAATGCGCAGCGCCAGGGGGCCTGCCCCAAGGGTCGAGTCCCACATCCCGAACAACAGGGCCGTCGGGCAGATCTCGTACAGGACACGCGCCTGACGCAGATGGGCCCGCCGCAGCCGCTGCCCCCACGAGGACTCGAACTCGATGCGCGGAGAGCGGAAAACCCGTCCCTCTTCGGGCACCACCGAATCACGCAGAATGGCGTCTGAAATCCGGTGCGGGACTTCGAGCGAGGTGAGCCGCCCGGGCGAGCGCGGCAGCTGCAAATCAGAAGGACAGGAGCCATCGTCGGGATCAGGACCCGGAAAATCCGAGTAAATGACTGGCAACTGAATTCTCCCGCACCGCCAGGCCGCCAGCAGGGCCTGCTCCATACGGTTGGCCTGCGATGCCTGGGAGTCCAGTAGCACACACACCACCGGAGACTCCACCCCCGGCAGATACCGGGACTCGGTGGCATAGATGGGGCCGCTGTAGGTGGGGGGAAAAACCTTTGTGCCGGGACCGGCTGCCGGCTGCAGGCGCAGACGCAGACGGAAAGCAACAGACGAACGCACGAGATGGGTGAAAACAGACAGGTCCATGGCAATTCTCCTGCCGGGGAATGGGGTCGAATGCTTCAGGCCGGGTATTTAACAGATAAACTACAAACAAGCAAGAATAAAATTTTCAATGAGGACGGGAAAACATCCCCGGTTCCCAGACATGGCGGTATTCAGGAGAAATTGACATCCTCCCCGGCCTGAAGGCCGGAGATTCCTGTGGCGCTCAGGCGCGGACCGTACCGCTCAACCCTTCACATCAACAGCCCGGACTCCACCTGGATGCCATCCACCAGTCCATCCAGACGATCCACGATTTCGGCGCACGCCGCCAGGGCCTGATGAGCCGGAGTATCCAGCTCCGAAGCCAGATTGTTGACCTCCGCATAGTACGCCTCGGCAATCCGCACCAACTCCGGCGACGGAAACTGACTCTGCTCCAGCAGGCTCGGAATGAAATTCCCCAGCCGCTTGTAGTCACTCTCATTGGCCGTCAGATAGCACAGATGCCGCAGCAGCACCGGCTGCGTGATGGCCGTCACCCGCTGCCGCGCCAATGACTGCAGAAACGCCGTCCCCTTGCGCAGCCCCGGCGGCTCAATCAGCCGCAACTGCATCTGGATACGTTCCAGGATGTCTACCGCCTGGATGAACACCTCCAGCGGCAGGGTCTGCCCGCTGTAGTGCAGAATCCGTACCCGCTCCTCCAGCGTCGGTGGTGTCATGTAGGCGTAGAGGGCGCGGTTGCGCAGCGGCGCCGACACCCCATGCCGGATGCCATTGCTTGTCATGATGACCAGTGGACGGTCCTCCGGGTCCGCAATCCGCACCTGCCCCTCCGCCAGATACTCAATCGAGATGGTCCACTCCGACAGGGGCTCCAGCAGCATGTCGCTGCTGGAAGGCGACAGCTTGTCAATCTCATCGATGACCAGAATCCCAGCCTGCCCCGATGCCCCCCACAGAAAAGCCCGCAACACCGGCCCCGCATTCAGAAAGGCCAGCGTGTGCGTCTCCGGACGGATCTCCTCCAGACTCCGTCCCCGCTCCCGTTCCTGCGCCAGATACGCCTGCTGCGCCGCCCGGTCCCAACTGTACAACGCCTGCTCCCGATGAATCCCATCGGCACATGAGAGCTTGGCCTTGGGCAGCCGGTAAACCTCGGCAAGCTTCTCGGCCAGATGCGTTTTCCCGGACCCTGGCGGCCCCTCCAGTAACAGCGGGCGGCAGGAGTAAAGACTTTCCGCCAGCGCATGCAACACCACATCCTGGATGAAATACCCTACGCTCGCCAGGTCTGCGCGCAGCCGGGACTGCAGCGCCTCCGGCGACAACCGGCGCAACTCCCGAAAAATATGCAATCCGGACATATACCATGCCTCCCTTCCTGCCGTCCGTCAGATCCATACTTCCACCGGCAGGTTCCGGCCAGGAAGCAAAAACATTTCCGTTCAGGGGGCGGGTGGCGAATGGCGGGTGGCGAGTGGTGAGTGGCGATATGCCAGAACTCTGCCGGACATCCGGCGGCCGCTGCCCCACGCCGGTCCATCCCGCCCCCCCCTTGATGGCCCCGTTTTTGCTTCCCCTCTCCCAGTGCCACCCGGAAGGAACGGCACCCGGTCGTGGTGAGTGTCGCGCATCGGGTCCACTCCGGACATGGCTTCTTTCCCTTTCCCCCACAACGGCAACCGTTGCTTCCACATGCCGTCAGACCCCATCCGGGAGAAAGGGGGAATTGGGCACAGCCGCCCACCACATCATCACCAGGAGAAACACCATGCTCGTCAGTCGCCGGGTTCACTCCGGACATTACTTCATGACCAGTGCCGAACAGGAAGACAAGAAACTGGCCCCGGAAGAACAGACCGCCATCCCGCTGCTGCGTCGGGCCACCCATCCCCGCAGTTCCTCGCTGTGGCACCAGTTTGAACCCGCCGGCGGCTGGTTCCCGGCGCGCAGCCCCACCGACAATATCTGGTGGGGGGGACTGGCCGAACAACTCGGTATTGCCTGGACCCGGGTCACGCCGCCAGCCCTCGAACTGGCCCTGAACGGCTATCTGCCTGGACAGACCCCCGATGACGGACCCCTCCGCCCCATCCCGGCCGCCGCCAACGCCGGACGGAAAAGCCGCCGCGGCGGAGTTGATCTGGTTTTTTCCGTCCCCAAAGCCGTCAGCCTTCTCTGGGCCGGCAGCTCCCCGGAGCAGCGGGCCGGCATCGAGCGGGCCAACCGCCAGGCGGTGGTCGAGACCCTCGCCTGGTGGATTGACCACGGGCTTGCCACAGCCTATGACCCCGCCCGTAAAACGCTCGTCCCCGAACACCACCTTCTCGTGGCCCTGTTTGAGCACGGCTCATCCCGCGCCAATGACCCGCACCTGCATACCCACTGTGTCGTCATCAACCTCTCCGCCCGGGGCGGACGCATCCTGCTCAATAACCGCCTGTCCATTGCCGCCGACAAGGTTTTCCTCACCCACCTCTGCCGCTCCCTTCAGCAGCAGGGGCATCCGGTGCGCCCGGATATCACCCGGGGGCTCACCGTCGAAAGCATCCCGGATGAGATAGCGGAAAACTTCAGCCACCGACGGAGGCTGATCATGGAAATGACCGCCGGTGGAACCCCCCGCCAGCGACAATGGGTGGCGATGCAGACCCGCTTCGCCAAACGGTGGCTCGACCCGCGGGAGAAAGTCATTCAGCGCACCCGGGAAATCCTGTCCCGGAACCTTCCCACCCCGGACCGCCGCCCGTCCGCCAGCCCCCCCGGAGGGGAAGTCACCCCGGAAGCCGCCCGGCAGGATAACCCCGCCGCCTGGGTGCACGCCCTCAGCCTCACCCGCAACACACCCGGAGCGCTCCACCTCGAAGTCCTCGCCCTGGGACAACTCATGCTGACATGTCAGGGACAGACCCCCTCCACGGAAGAGATCACCACCCGCCTGGAAGCCACTCCTTCCCTGATCCGCCATGGAGATTACTGGATTGACCGCAAAACGGACGAACTCGTCCAGGAATGCTGGCAACGCCTGCAGCAACTCCACAACGACAGGCGGCTGCGAATCATCACCGACCCGGCCGAAACCGAAACCTGGGACCTGCCAGTCACCTGGCTGTATCCCGGACAGCAATCCGCCGCCCGGGTCATGGGACTGCGGAGGGCGGAATGGTGGACCGCGCGCCAGCTTGACCCCATCCTCAATGCCCCGCCGGATATACTCATCCTGCAGTTTGAGCGCACCCGCCAACCGCAACCAGGCTACCCCGCCGCCCGCTTTTTTGAGGCCGCGCCACAACCTGACCCCAACGGGCTTCAGCCCGGACTCCCCCTGGCGGCCGCCCCGCCAACTTCCCACCCCACCCGCCGCCGGACCAACCCGCCCACGAGCATCTATGCGGGACGCTACGGCAATACCCAGGGATTCCATGCCTGTGAAAACCTTTTCCTTTGTTACTTCTGTGCCCAGCATCTGACCCCCCGACCGGTTTTCATGATCAGCACGGAACCCGAAATCTGGCAGGCGAAACTCCGCAGCGAACTGCAGTCCTGGGGAATCGTGGGCACTGAGCCGCTGGCCATCGTGGAGGACAAACCCCTGGCAGCCGGAGAACGGCTCCGCTGGAGTCACGTTACCCACCGGAAAAGCGACTGGCAGTGGGGACTCCTCGTCGCAAGCCAGGGACACCATCTCCTGGTCCGTATGGCCAACGGCAAGGAGCGTGAACTCCACCGCAACCATATCCGACTCACCTATGGATACGCCCTCCACCCGGATGAGGTGCGGGATATTCCCCATTACCGCTACGGTTATTTCTTCTCCCGCGCCACCATCCGGCAGGTTCCACTGCCACCCACCATCCGGGAATCCAACCGGCACCGCAATGCTCTCATTGAGTTGCTGCGCGACCGCCCCGTCAAAGCCAACGTGTTCTTTGCCGTCGAGCCCTGGCGGCGGCAAAGCCATCCACCCGCCGATACCCCGGAAGTCAACCTGATGCGGATGTTGCCCGCGATGCAGGCCCGACAGCGTCCGACCCTCGCCGTCCTGATTCACCTGACCAAGATGCTGCACCCGACTCCACTCATAGTACATACGCCCGAGGGACAGATCGTGTCCGTCCTGGGGGCGCCCACCCCGGGCGAGTCCACCCTTCTGCACCATCTTGACACCATTACTACCTGGCAGACCGCCAACCCTCTGGTTCCACTTCATATTTCTCCGGGACGCTCGCCGGAAAGTCTCCTACAGCGCACCTCCCCGGACTGGCAGATCATCCCCGATCCATCTCCGGCAGACTGGCAGGCATGCCGGGAACAGCCGGAAACACGGGCCCTGCTGTTTGAGATCCCACTGAACCAGCCGGTAGACGGAACACCGGGAACGGACCGCCGCTACTGGCTGTGGCAGGAAGTCGTCCACCAGCGCCCGGCAGGCTCCGCCGACCAGTTTCCACTTGACTGGCCCCCACCTCAGTCCGTGCCGCTGCCAGCGGCCATGTGGCAGATCCAGACGGTTCAGCCCAAATGGCGCGAGCCGTTCGCCCACGCAGAGCCATCCCGGAACTTTTTGCTACCAGATGGCGGTAAGCCGTCAGCCAGTCCCCCTGCTTCCCGCCCCCCTTCCCGGAACCAGCCCCATCTTCACCTGGCGTCATGAAACTTGCCGGAAATCCACCGTCATGCCTATCATTTCCCAGGACCCCACACCTGAATGAACCGGAAGCATGAAACCGGAGGAAATACCGGGGAATGGATAACAGGCGCAATACATCAGTGACGGCAGCGTCCCGAATCGACCTGCCTCCCACCCCACCCTATATCTGGGAACCGGGGGTGGAGTTGCCGCCTGGCCCCACCGGGGATGACATAGCGGCGATTTACCAGGCTCTGCAGTCCATCGCCAACTTCCAGCTGGAGGCGCCACCCCGGTGCAGTCACCCGCGTCTCGTGTCCAATACCCAGGAAATCATCCGCGTTCTCCACTACAGCCAGCCGATCCTCGACGGCACTAACGGAACCCGACGGGAACTTCATCCTGTGCTCTATCTCTTTTACCAGCCGCTGCTGTTCGGTCCGACCGACCTGCGCATCCGGGTGCAAACCAGTCTCAGCGAACTCAACTACCTGTCCCGCCTGGACGGGACCTGGCGCGAGTTCTGGCGACGCGCCATCCTGTCCCTTGAACTCTGGGTGGAGGAGGAGCCACGTCTGCGGACCCTCGATGAATCCCTGCGCGCCACCTGGGAAGGACTCCCCACCTCCCTGACCCGCGACATGGTGCTGGCCCAGTTTGCCCGGGCCTGGCTGGAGTTTGCCCGACAGCGCTGCCTCGTCTGCCTGACACCTGAAGAGCAGAACACCCTGTGTCCGTCCCATTTGATGCAGGACAGCTGGGACCATATCCACAGTCTGGGAGCGTGGAGCTGTGACTTTCTCCGCTCCTGGCGGGCGGGATTCTTTGATGTCAAGTGGTATTACATACTCCAGGAAAGCTCTGCGCCCCCCGAACGGATGTACCAGCAACTGCTCTCTGATTACCGCCAATGCAAGGGACGCTACCTCATGTTCTACGAACCCCGGCATCCCTATGCCCTGCGCCGGGATATTATCGGTGAAGCCCTGTCCCCGTAGCAGAAACCTTGGGCAGGGGGGAGGCAGCGCGAAAACCCAGGTCCCTTGCATTCTGTTCATGGGTGCTGGAAAGCATGAGGGCGGGGCATCCCGGATTTTCTGGCTGGCGCATCCCCGAGTGGGGGGGGCAGGAGTTGGGCCGGGAAGGCACAGGGCACCGGTCGATTGCCCGTACCGGCATCGGGGAGAGGCCGGATGGAAGCCAGATGGAGCAGGGCGGTGGCAGCGAACAAACCGTCCGGTTGCGAGCCGGGATGTTGGTATAACTTCTCCCAGAATCGGACCCATGCTTGGGCCGTCTCCGCCTTGCCCCCTATGGGGCGGGCCGTCGCCCGGCCGGGGCCGCCAACCGGCCAGCGCGGCCAGGCGGAGATGCCGGTTTTCCGGCGCCAAATCCAGGGCCCGGCGCGCTTCTCTCAACCACCGCACCAGCGCGCCCAGGCGAACGGTTTTCTCCCAGGTCGCGTCCGCCGGATACTGTTCCCAGACCTGGATGAGTCTGTTGCGCCAGGGGAGAGCTTCCGGGGGCAACGGCTCTGGAAGGGACTGCCAGGCAAGTTGAGCCAGAACATCGGCATCTTTTTCACAACTGGCGGCATGAACCAGCCCTGAACTGGGTACGCGAAACGGCCGCGCAAGTAGCAAGAACCAGAATCCTCCGGCTTCAGCCGGGGGAGGTTCAATCATGATGGACAGCCCGATACATGAAATCAGGCAACATGGATTCACCCCAGCGCCAGCGTCCCCAACGGCAATCCCTCCCGCGACCAGACCATCTGCCCCAAATGGGACGGAACGGTTTGTGACCGCTCCAGGATGTCCCCCGAAAGGTTGACTGTTGGGGAGAGACAACCAGCCGGTTGCCCACACTCTGCCACCGGAATGTCCACGCCCCTCACAGCAGAAGACCACCCGGAATGCCCCTTCCGTACCCGATACACCAGCAGCCGCTCCCCGCGGGTTCCAATACCCCACTTCTGCCGGTACCGCGTCAGGCAGCGCCGCGAAATGGCAATTCCTTCCTCCCGCAACTGCCGCGCCAACGCCTCATCCGAATAGACACACCCGGCATGTTCCATTGCCAAGATGGCTTCCAGGCGTTCGCGGATAATGGTTTCATTGAGCGGCAGGGCCGCTTCCTCTGTTCCGTTCTGCGCCCCGGACGAAGACCCGTCCACCATGTCAAGCCATGAGGGAAGCGCATTCCACGGGTTACTCTCCACACCTGCCTGACTGCGCCCAATCCGCACCTCCCGGAACACATCGCGGAACCAGAAGGAACCCCAGACGAAATGCAGCCGCTTGTTCTGCACGCACCGGCTGATTGTGGAAATGCTCAGACCCAGGGCCTGCGCCGCCTGGGTCATCGTTACCGGTTTCAGACGCCGCGGACCATGCTCGACGAAATCCGGCTGCTCCGCCAGCAGCCACCCGCACAGATTGCGCAGTGTTTCCTGCCGCAGCCGCAGGGCCTGCCGCCACATCCGCAGTTCCTGCATCCAGGGACGCAGGAAACGTCGTGTTTCCGCCCCACCGAACTTCCCGCTGACATACTCCGTCCGCACCCGCCACCGGTCCAGTGGACTTTCGGGTAGGTGCACCACCCAGCCACTTCCCTGCCGCACAAAGAACACATCCGGAGGCGCAGCCTCCAACCGCTCAATCCGATACTGCCAGCCCGGAGCCGGATGAAACCGCCGCAACTCCATCAGCAGTTCCTCACTGCCGGACAGCCCCAACCCCCGCGCCAGCCGGCGCAGCACCGCCGGGCGGGCCAACTGACGCGGGTCGGCGGTCAGCGTTGCCGCCAGCCGCTCCGCCCGTTCGCCCCAACGTTGCCGGGCCTGAGCCGCCAGGCACTCGCCCATGTGCCGTGCCCCACAACCCACCGGGGACAGGGTGAGCAGTCTCTGCTGCGCCCGCTCCACCACCTCCAGCGGGAACCCACCCAACTCCGCCAACTGCGACAGCGGGTCTTCCAGATAACCGCGCTCACTGAGGTTGCCAATCAGCCATTCCAGGGCTGCCCGCTCGTGTGAGTCGATTCGCAGTTCCCTCACCTGCTGCCCCAGATGTTCCGCCAGGGAAACCGGAGCGGCCACCCGCTCGGCCGCCGTCTCATCCTCTCCGTCCCGGTTCAGCCGCCGCCGGTCATGCCGCCCGGCCGTCAGCAACCGCTCCCCATGCCGGTAGTCCACCCGCGCTCCATCCACCACGTCCACCCCGGAGGTTTCATGGGACAGATGGTCGGCATCGCATCCGATGTCCTCCGGCTCCACCAGCAGATTCTCATGGAGAACGGCGGAGAGTCGCTCCTCAAGCTCCATGGCCGAAAGCGCCAGCACATCCAGAGTGAACTGCATCCGCTGGGTCGGCACCAGCTGCTGTCGTGCTCTCTGACTCAGTAACAGCATTTTGGTTCTCCTTTTGCTTCCTGAAAAGCCTGAACATGAAAGGGTCCCTGCCGAACAGGGCCACTGCACAGACGCCACTGCAAACACTGTGCCAGAGATACCCGCCAGGCAGGACCCGCCCCACCCCACCACCGGGCGGCGCCATCTCTGCCGAGTGGCGAGTGGTAAGGAAGCGAGTGGCGAATGGCGAGTGGAAGTTCACTACTCGCTACTCGCTACTCACGACTCGCTACTCGCTATTCGCTACTCGCCACCTGCTACCCACCACTCCGGAAATGCCCCCAACCCGTCCGGAACGGATAGAGCCAGGCTCCCGTCCGGCGCTGAAAGAAAAACTGAAAGAAAAACAGCCAGAGAGACGCAACAGAAAAGACGCAACAGAAAAAGAAACGCAACAGGACACCAGAGATACAACATCACTGTCGCCGGCGTCCGCCACAAGAATCCGGTAACAAAAATGCACCAGAACCGGCGGCTACGGTCCCTCTGTCAATTGCGCAAAAACAATTGACATCTCATTTCCCTGCCGGAGACCACACCATGCAACAACCCGCTGATACCGGAACGCAAGCACAGACGGACCCATCTCCCGTTTCCCGGACCGGCCTGCCACGGCCCGACACAGGCGTTCAACCCGATGCTCAGCGCTGGCATCCCCTGCCGGAAGAGACTTTCCCGCCACCACCGCGCAAGCGCTCCCGGAAAGAACCCCCGCCCCCGCCCCGTGTCCCCACCACATGGACGGCTCCGGCCGGGGAAGGGTTTTATGGGGTTGCCTACGCGCCCCTCGTCCCGCTTCAGCCGGTCGCTGACGAACACATCCTGGCCTTTGAGCCAGTGCTTGCTGCCTCCGGCATCACCCCGCCGGAGGGGTTTACCCGACACCACATGACGATCGCCATGACGACCGAACTCCAGATTCTCAGCCGCCAGACCCGCGCCACGGCCCCGGAGGACTTCCCACCGCACCTGCTTCCACCGGGACCGGACACTCCCCTGCTGCTTCACCTCATCACCTTCCAGCGTCAGTCCGCACCCATCGGACGCCACCCATCCCGCCGCTCCGGTACGGACTTCTGGGCCCCGCTGCAGCGCTACCTCCGCCGCCGCATCGCCCGTTACCTGCCAGCCGGACCATACCTGTGCCAGCCCTTCCAGCCCACCTCCCATTCCCGCTACTGCCGGATACCGCCGCCGGATGAAAATCCATGGCTGCCGGTGCTCTTTGTCACCCCGGCCGTCACCTGGGTCCCCGACCTTGCGTTGTTCCACCATGAGATGATTCCGGGGCGCCACGCCGTCCTCTCCGATGAAGCCGCGCACCTTCCACCTCACACCCTGGTGCTCTTCGGAACAGCCGATACCGGACGGGTCCTGTCCGCCCACCACACCGACCTCGCCGGAAACCTCCGGCGCCTCTTCGCCACCCACCTGATACCGCCGGACCCCGGTACCCCCCCACACCCCGCACTTCACCGGCTGCATGTCCTGTACCGGCATCTTCCGGCCTTTCTCCACCCCCATCCGGACCACCCCAAAATGGAACGAACGTCTGAAGGGCTGGTGCTGCCATCCCCCGAACAGGCCGCCGGACAGGCCGTGGCCGCCTGGGCAGGGCAGGAACGCCCTCCCACCTTTCCCCATCTGGACATGGAACTGGTGAATTTGCCTGACGCCCCCCCGCTCGTCTGGGTCGCGCGCCGCCTCCCGCTGCCCCCGTCAGGCTCCATCACGGGCGGACTCCCCGATGAGCCCTGGCTGACCGGCACCCGCCCCGGTGTCCGCCGCACTCTGGCCGCCGTCGTGGATGAAGCCGTCTGGCGGGGGAACCCGGAGGCTATGGAGGACCTCCTGTCTGCTTTTCCGGCTGATCAGTTGCGCCGTCACCTGCCACCAACCGTCTGGGAGCGGTGGCGACTGTCCGCCGTCTGGGGCCAGAGCGGTGCAGGTGGAGGCGACATGGGACTGCGCCGTCTCCCGCTGAGCAGACTACCCGCCGAACTCCGCGCCGTCCTGCGCCCACCCGATGGGCTGAACTGTCCGGAACTCGTCCTCCACCCGGCATACATCACGGAACTGTTCCGCTATCTGCACCGCCAGGGGGAAACCGGACTGATGGCCATACTCTATGAGGGACTGCTCGGCACCCGGGGAGGTACGCCCTGGGAAAACGGCATGCAGCAGGCGGGAGTGGCGGAAGCTGCCGCCATTCTCGGTCAATGGCTCGACCGTCATGCCCCGCCGCCGGCGGCGAGAGCGGACCTGACCACCCTCCGCATCTGGACTCCCCGGCTGCTTTCCCGCCTGGAAGTCCTGGTCATCGGCACCCCGGCGGAAGATGCGTTTCACCAGTCACTCCGGGAACTGGGGGAAACCCTGCACCGGCACCTGAGCGGACTGAACCATCCCGCCTTTCCTGCCACCCACCCGATCAGCCGCCTGGAAGCCCTGCGCCTCCAACTCTGGGGGGATGAAGCCCCCGCCCGGGCCGCGTCGGCATGGCTCCGCTCACCTGGAACCGCCGACACCCGTCAGCGACGGGTCCCCACATGGGAGGACTGGGTACCGGACCCGGCACATACCACCCGGTCATGGCAGGAGCGCCGCGCCATCCCACCGCACACCCCACAGCACCTGCTGCTGCTCATCGTCAACAACCTGGAATACCTTGAACACCTTGCCATAGCCCGCCGGGAATGGTGCACACAGCTGCTGTCATGTTTGCTGGACGTGGATGGAAATCCACCCGCACACCACGAGCCTACCCTGCTGCGGCTCGGAGCCCGCCTGCCCATGCTCCGTATGTCCGACCCCCGGTGGAACCGCCTCTGGCAACTCCTGCGCGCGCCGGGTGTCACCCCTGGCAACGCCGACCCGGAAGTCCGCACCACCCTGTGCCAGATGGCCCGCCAGGAAAGCGCCGCCAGCCGGACAGATACGTCTGCCCTGCGGGAACAGCTCATGAGTTGGCTGCCGGTGACCTGGCTGGGAACGGCGCATCGCCACCAGTCCACCCCGGAGCAGCAGATATATGGCCCCGTGGGCACACTTTACCCTTACCAACACTACCGGCTCCAACCGCGACTGTAGGTTCCAGCGCGCCTCACAGGGAGATAACACCATGTCTTTTTCCGGAGCCCGGACATCACATCGGGTAGGGCTGGAAGCCCCGTACTTCAGTGCGGGGAGGAAAGCCTCTTGCGCAACTTCAGTTACCATATGACCATTTAAGCGCATAAAATGAATTCATGCCACAGCAAATACCGTCGCCACTGAAACCGAATCATCCATCCTGGAATGCCTGGCCGAGTGGCCGCTGCCCGAACAACTTCCACCAGAGGCCGTTCCCTGGCACGCGGCACTGGTCAAAGCCCGGATTCTGTTGCGGAAAATAACTTGCACGGATAAAGAACTTCTGCTTTCATGAAAGAGCCTGTACCCAGCCCATCGGCAGACGGAACCCAGCCGTCGCTACCCCATCCGCCATATTTCCGGCATTCCACCCGCCCGGCACACCCCGCCCCCGCCATGCCGGCTCCGGCGGGAAGGTGGAAGACGGGGGGGAATGCGGCACATGAAGCCGCAGCCATGAAAATCAGCTATACCGACCTCGAACAGAAACGCGACATCGTCCGTGAAATCTTTGACCAGGCGCGGCGCATCCGCGAGCCGGAGCTGATGACCTTCTGCCTGAGCCGCCTGGTCACCCTCAGTGAACTCCTTGGCGACGCCCAGTCCGTCCGCCATTACCGCACCCTCCATCTGCTTCTCCAGCCGGTCCTGCGCGAACTCCACAAGAACGGGGAGCCGTCCGCCCGCAACCGGCACCCCGCCGTCCCGGACAGGGAGGCGGGCGTCGGACCGGACATCAAGTCCGAGGAGACCGGAAAACCGCAACTCCGTTCGCACAGCGATGCCCCGCCCGAACCGAACACCACCGCCGGGCTGCCGGAAATCATTCTCGCCGCGCGCGCCGAAGGATGGCTCCCCGCCCCGGAGCCGGCCACCTGCATTCTCACCGGACGCTTCCCGGCCCTGACACCCGCCGAGACCTGTCACTTTGCCGAAGGCCGAACCGGACTGCTGCTGCTGGTGGCCGAAACCCACCGGCCAACCCCGCCGGCCGTGCTCCCTCCCGCCCACCCGCCGCTCCCAGCCATGGCGCTTGTCTTCAACGGCAGCTACAGCGGCGCCTGGCGTCCCGCCTTCGTTCCCGCCACCACCGATTTCAACAACCTCGCCCTCGACACGGTGGCCATCTGGCAAATCGACCGCCAGTCCGGCTGGAGCGCCTTCCTCGAAATGACTCCCACGAACCTCAACCGGTTCCTGGAGCAATTCCCCAACCACCAGCCACCGGACATGGAAAGCAGTTCGTTTTCCCAACTGCTGTTCTACCGGTTGACCGATCTCGAAAGCGCCCGTGCCGGGCGCTGACTCCCGCCCCGCCGGTTTCCGGCACTGGCCGGGATGTTGACCGGGAAACGGAGAGGCGCAGACCGCAACCGAAAGTCCCCGGACCATGTTCCGGATATCCGGAGACAACACGGACCGGTTCCCGGATGCCCCGGCAAACAGGAAAGCCCATTTTGATTCCTCCTGATCGAGCGAGGACGTTATGATTTCGACCCTGACCTATCCACTGCCTTTTTTGAGCCTCATGGAAGAAACGGTGGAAGAACTGCTGCGAATGATGGCCCCGGGACTGGTCGTCCGCCTGTTCGGGCTCCATGGCAGCGGGAAAAGCCTCATTCTGGCCCAGACCGTCCGCCGGCTGGCCTGGAAGCACCAGGAAGCTTCCTTTCTCATCTGGTTTTCCGAAGAACAGCGCTGGACATGGCAGGCGCTGCGACTTGAAACCCGCAACGACCCGCGTTTCTTCTTTGGCACCACCACCGAGGTCATTCCCGAAGCCGTGCGCCGCCTCCACCATCTGCCCCACCCCCCACGGGTTGCTCCGCCACTGTCCCTCGGACAGCTTTTCGCCGCCCACGTCACCGGTATCGCCGACTGGCACCTCGTGGCCCAGCTGTCCCACTGGAGCCGGGAAAAGAGCGGTGAAATGTCACCGGCAGCCCTGCGCCACAACCTGGAAACCACCTTCACCCAGGCCCATCTGCAGGACCTGCTCCTTCACTACGAGGCAGAGGCTTTCCAGCGCCTGCGGGAGGGATTGTCCACCGACACCGCCACCATGGCCCGCTGGCTCATCCAGGAAACCCCGCCGGGACGCCCCGCCGACTACATCGTCATCGATCACGAGGATGTCCTCACCCCGCTTCTCATCGAGGTCAGCCGCCGCTGGGTCGACGCCGGCGCGGCCGTACTGACCGCTGAAGACCCCTTCCGTTGCGTCCCTTACCCCGACTGGCGCTCCCCGCTGCCCGACGGGCTCGACACCCGCCCGGACATCCCATGCCGCACGATTAACTGCCTGTGGTTCCTGCGCACCCCGCAAACCATCGCCCGCCGCCTCAACGAACTCTACTTTCCAGAAACCTATCCCTGCCACAACCCGCAGCCGGGCACTATCGAAGACTATCTCTCCTCCCATGCCTTCTGGGCCCGCCAGCGGGACTATCCACAGGAACTGCCGCTGACGATCGCCACCCGCTGGCTGTCGGCCACCCCCTTTCTCCACTCCCTCGACTTCCTGCCAGTCACCGCCTTCCTCTCCCCGCGCCACCTCGAACTCTTCCACTATGTCCGCCGGCACCTCGATGGGCAGTACCTGCCGGCCGCCCCGAGCCGCTGGCTCGCCGCCCTCTTCAACCTCCACGAAACCCACTTCGGATACCTGAAAAAAGCCCGCACCCCCAGCGCCCGGCGGTACCAGACCTTCATCGAGGACTTCTTTTCCCTGCTCCACATGCTGATGCGCACCGGCAACGTCAACAACAGTGACCTCTTTGACCGCCTGGGATCGTTTTTCACCCTGCATCCGATGACCCGCTTCATCGTCCACGCCACCGATGAAAACACCCTGCCCGAAGTCGACCGGCTGATCCTGATTGGCAACAGCTTTGCGCCTGTCATCTGGAGCGAAAGCCTGACTATGCACGAGCAGTACCTGCATTATCTGACCGTGACCAAGGCCCGGGAAAAGCTCGTCCTGGCCTCGACCCCCATTCTCATACCCCATTACCAGCCCTACTGAAATGGCCCGAACACCGCCCGGACCGGGAAGCCGGTCTGAAACCGGCCAGTCTGAAACTGGCAGCCACAGGCCACGACACCCCTTCCACCCGGTGGACTCCGCAGGGTGGCCCGGGCCTGGCTGGAAAAGACCAACCCATCCGAATACACAGCCGATACCCGGCAGATCGCCTGGACCATCCTGACGTCCTGGGAC
>Ga0308405_1000496_pt1 | contig 22525 bp, 16 predicted proteins | sample HotsprSampleMS13_FD_203473 | JGI IMG/M metagenome (GOLD analysis project Ga0308405, IMG submission 203473) | Hot spring phototrophic mat microbial communities from Mushroom Spring, Yellowstone National Park, Wyoming, United States - 20060912_MS13 ...
TTAGAGATATCTATGCCGATAGTTATTGTGTTTGTTATTAGGTTTTGTATTTTATTCATTTTTTCTCCCTTTTTTATTTTCTGACACTTTTCCATCCTTGCGATAGATTGAGGCTTTATAGCCTGTGCAGGAATTCGGAATTAAGTGTCAGAGTAGAGGTATGGGATTTTATGCTTTGATACGAACTTTAAAGTTCAAGGGGGAGACAAGTTCCCATACCTCTGAATATATTTTAGTTTTCAAGAGAACTTTTGCTCTCTATAAATTTAATTTTATTAAAATATTATAACTAAATTTTAACATACAAGGGGGAAAAATAAAGGGGGATTTAGTATTTTGAATAATTGAAATATTTTTAGGGACATAATTTTGATCTATCCATTTTTTGTTCAGGGACAAAACTTATGATTAAAAAAGTAGAAAATCAAGAAAAACATAATGAAAATATAAAACAATCAGAACCTTTAGATTTTAACAAAGATCTAAAAGATGTTGTCTTAGTGGTTAAATCTGATCCCAATATGGTTACTTAACAACATACTTGTCTAATTTAATGATTATGAGTTATTATAAAAATTGTATAATTTAGAATAGGAGATTTTTTATGATTCAAACAGTTGCTTTGTTTTTATTTTCTTTTATCTTAAACTTAAACACTTTTGGTAATAATAACAATATTTATGAGATTAAAAAAGTTCTTGTTATAACTTATTCTGGAGTTATTGCTCCAGTTGCTGTTGAGTATATAAACAATAATATTGAGAAACTTAATAAGGAAAGTTATGATCTTCTTGTGCTAAGGCTTGATACACCTGGTGGACTTGATACCTCAATGCGAGAGATAATAAAAAATATGCTTTCTTCAAAAAAACCGATAAGTGTTTATGTTTATCCTAAAGGGGCAAGGGCTGCTTCTGCAGGTGTTTTTATAACAATGGCTTCTCATATAGCAGCAATGAGCCCTTCTACAAATATTGGTGCTGCACATCCAGTAATGATTGGGGGAGGAATTGATATTGAGAAGAAAGAGAAAGAAAAATCTAAAAAAGGATCGTCTGCGATGGAAGAAAAGGTTTTAAACGATGCAAAAGCATATATAAGATCAATAACACAATATAAAAACAGAAATGTTGAGTGGGCAGGAAATGCTGTTACTAAAAGTGCTTCACTTACTGCATATGAGGCTTTAAAATTAAAAGTTATTGAGTTTGTAGCGGAGGATTTAGATGAACTTTTAAAGAAAATCAATGGATTTAAAATTGATAGTTTTGGTGTGTTAAAAACAGATAAGATTGAAAATATTGATTATGTGGATATGACAAAAAGACAAAAGTTTCTTTCTACAATAACAGATCCAAATATAGCAATGATTTTAATGAGTATTGGAGCAATAGGAATATTTATTGAACTTTATAATCCAGGTTTAATATTGCCTGGTGTGGTTGGGGTAATTTCTATTGTTCTTGGATTATACTCACTTCAAACGCTTTCAGCTAATTTTGCTGGAATAATTTTAATTTTTCTTGGATTTCTTTTCTTTCTTCTTGAGATAAAGATTATGAGCTTTGGGCTTTTAAGTATTGCTGGAATTTTAAGCTTGGTTCTTGGAACAACAATACTTTTTAAATCTTCTCCTGAAGTTAGTGGAATAGGGGTGAGTATGAAAACTCTTATGGCAAATATTATTGGAATTGTTATTGTAGTTATTATACTTGCTTATATAGTTTTAAAAGCACATTTGAAGAAAGTTTCAACAGGAAGAGAGGCTATGATTGGAAGGAAAATTATGCTTAAAAACCCTCTTAAAAAGGATGATAAGATACTTATTGATGGTGAGTGGTGGGATTGTATTTGTGATGAAGATATAGAGAGTGGTTCTTTTGTAGAGATATATGATATTGAGGGATTTAAACTTAAAATAAGAAAAGTAGATAATGGAGGTAGAGATGCAGGAAAGATTTAGCCCACATTTTCATAAGATTTTTCTTATAGCACAAGAACATGCTAAAAGATTAAATCATGATTATTTGGGAAGTGAGCATATTCTTCTTGCTATAACTGATGTTGATGATTCAGTCGCAGCAAAAGCACTTAAAAATCTAAAAGTTGATTTAAGAAAACTTAGAATGACAATTGAGGATGCTATAGGAGTGGGACAATCAATGATGCTTCTTGGTGAGCTTCCATTAAGTACTCAGGCAAAAAAAATTCTTGAGTATGCTGTTGAAGAAGCTCAAAAGTTTGAGCATAACTATATTGGAAGTGAACATATAATTCTTGCAATTGTAAGAGATGAAGAAGGTGTTGCAGCAAGAATACTTAATAGTATGGGAGTTAGATATCATAATTTAAAACAAGAGATTTTAAAAATTTTAAGTGGTGCTTCATTTAAAAGAGATGAAAGAGATGATGATTTTGATGAGAGTGAAGAAGAAAAACCGCAACGATCTTATTACAAAGAAAGGCATATTGCTTATAAACCAGTTAAAGTAAAAACCCAGACACTTGATGAGTTTGGAAGGGATTTGACTGAACTTGCAAGAAGTAGGCAATTAGATCCTGTAATTGGTAGAGAAAATGAGATGGATAGATTAATACAAGTTCTTGGAAGAAGAACTAAGAATAATCCAGTTCTTGTTGGAGAACCTGGTGTTGGAAAAACAGCTATAGTTGAGGGACTTGCTCAAAGAATTGTAAGCGGTGATATTCCAGAAACTTTAAATGGAAAAAGACTTGTTAGTTTAGATCTTGCATCAATTGTTGCAGGAACTAAATACAGAGGAGAGTTTGAGCAGAGATTAAAAACGATAATAGAAGAGATAAGAAGAGCCAAAAATTCAATAATAATTTTTATAGATGAACTACATACAGTCATTGGAGCTGGAGCTGCAGAGGGAGCAATTGATGCAGCAAACATATTAAAACCAGCACTTGCACGAGGAGAACTTCAGTGTATTGGGGCAACAACCTTTGATGAGTATAGAAAGCATATAGAACATGATCCTGCTCTTGAGAGAAGATTTCAGCCAATAATTGTTGATCCACCATCTGTTGAAGAAACAATAAAAATACTTAAAGGTTTGAAGGAAAAATATGAATCTCATCATATGTGTATATATGATGATAAAGCAATTAAAGCAGCTGTTATACTTTCAGACAGATATATAACTGATAGGGCTCTTCCAGATAAAGCGATAGATCTTATGGATGAAGCAGGTTCAAGTGCAAGATTAAAATTATCAGTTTATCCACCAGAGATTAAAGATAAGGAGAGAGAAATAGAAGAGATTTTAAAACTTGAAAAAGAAGCAGAAGAAGATGGGGATCTTGAAAAAAAGGCAGAACTTACTGAAAGAAGAAAACAACTAAAAAAAGAACTTGATGAGATGAAGAAAAAATGGAGAGAAGAAAAAGAGAAAAAAAGAACTGTAGTTACAGAGGAAGATATTGCAATTATTGCTTCAAAATGGACAGGTATTCCGGTTACAAGACTTACTCAAAGTGAGGCCGAAAAACTTCTTCATATGGAGGAAGAACTTCATAAAAGAATTATTGGTCAGGATGAAGCTGTTAAAGCAGTTGCAAAGGCTATAAAAAGATCAAGAACAGGAATGAAGGATCCAAAAAAGCCAATAGGAAACTTCCTTTTCCTTGGACCTACAGGAGTTGGAAAAACAGAGCTTGCAAGAGCACTTGCAGAGTATCTTTTTGGTAATGAAGATGCTATGATAAGAATTGATATGTCTGAGTATATGGAAAAATTTGCTGTCTCAAGATTGATAGGAGCACCTCCTGGATATGTTGGTTATGAAGAAGGAGGAAAACTTACAGAAGCAGTTAGAAGAAAGCCATACTCAGTTGTTGTTCTTGATGAGTTTGAAAAAGCACATCCTGATGTGTATAACATACTTCTTCAAGTTATGGATGATGGAGTTTTAACAGATAGCCTTGGTCATAGAGTAAGTTTTAAAAACACAATACTTATAATGACATCAAACATTGGAGCGAGATTAATAACCAAAGGAAAAACTCTTGGATTTGTTCCTCAAGAAGATAAAGAAAAAGATTACAAAGATATGAAAGATACTGTTATGGAAGAGGTAAAGAGGGTATTTAATCCTGAATTTATAAATAGAATAGATGATATAATAGTTTTCAGACCCCTTACAAAAGATGATATGATGAAGATATTTGATATAAATTTTGCAAAAGTTCAGAAAAAAGTTGAGGATAAAAGAATTAAACTTGAGATAACTGATAAAGCAAAAACATTTATTGTTGAAAAAGGATTTGATCCAAATTATGGAGCAAGACCTCTTTTAAGAACAATACAAAGATACATTGAAGATCCACTTTCAGAGTTTATGCTTGTAAATAAAGTAAAAGACGGTTCAACCATACTTCTTGATTATTCATCAGGGGATAAGATTGATTTTTCCGTTAAGTGATTTTTGTCTCTGAATGATGAAAAAAAAATTGGCTTTTGTTTTAGTGGTTATTATTCTTGTGAGTGTTATATATTTTGTCTACAGTGATATAAATTTTAAAAATGAGAATTATCTTTATCAAAAATCAATAGAATTAAAAAACAAAGAAATTTCTTCTTATTTTGATTCTTCAAGATGGCTTGATTTTAATGAAAGACTTAGAGTATTATCAGATAATTACAAAGCAAAAGTTGGAATATACATTAAGGATCTTAAAACAGGTAAAACATGGGAGTATAATGCTGATAGGCTTTTTAGATCAGCAAGTTTAATTAAACTTCCGATAATGGTTGGTGTTTTTAATCTTGTCAAAGAGAATAAAATTTCTCTTGAAACTGAACTTATATTAACATCAAAGGAAAGGGTAGATGGATCTGGTTCCCTTAAATGGGCAAGAGATGGAACAAGGATTACTGTTCTTGAGTTAGTATATAGAATGGTTACAGAAAGCGATAATACAGCAACAAGAATGCTTATTGATCACATAGGTATAGATTATTTTAAAAGTTATTTTAAACAAATAGGTCTTTCATATACAAATATAACTGAAGAAGGAATGAATTTGACTTCTGGAAGAGTTTCAAAAGAAAATTTTACAACTCCAAGAGAAATGGGATATCTTCTTGAGAGAATTTATAAAAAGGATATAGTTTCAAAGGATATGTGTGAGATGATGCTTGATATTTTAAAGAGAAATAAATCACATTCGAGAATAAGAAAAGGAATACCAATTACCTGGCAGGTTGGACATAAAACTGGGCTTCTTAGAAAAAGTTGTAGTGATGTTGGTATAGTTTTTTCACCAAATGGTGATTATATATTATGTGTTTTGCTTGATGATGTTACAAGTTATCGCAGTGGGAAGGAGTTTATAGCAAAGGTTGCAAAAATCACTGCAGAATTTTACAAAATCTAAGAGGAAAATATGAGAGTAGTTTTAAATGGATCTGAAGGTAGAATGGGTTTAAGTATAAAAAAAATATGTATTGAGGAAAACATTGAAATTTTAGGAGTTGATTTAAAAAAGAATGATGGAGTTTATAATTCTTTTGATGAAATTAATGTTGATTTTGATGGTATTATTGATTTTTCTTCACCTTTGGGTATGATAAAAGCAGTTGAGTTTTCTGTTAAAAAGAAAAAACCAATAGTTATAGGGACTACAGGTTATGATAATCTTCAAAAAGAATTTATAATAAAGGCTTCAAAAGAGATACCAGTTTTTATTTCCCCAAATATGAGTATAGGAGTAAATATTTGCTTTTATATTTGTGATATTATTTCAAAAATAGCTGACTCAGATGTCCATATTCATGAGATACATCATAAAACTAAAAAGGATGCTCCAAGCGGAACAGCAAAACTTCTTAAGGATATAATTGAGAAAAATGGTATAAAAAGTGATATATCATGGGCACGAATTTCTGATATTGTTGGTGAGCATACAATTACTTTTGGTTTTGAAGGTGAGAAAATTAAAATTTCACATATTGCATATAATCGCGAGATATTTGCAAGAGGGGCAGTTAATGCATTTAAATGGATAGTTTCAAAAAAATCTGGGCTTTATAATTTTTCTGATATGTTTAATATGATTATAAAAAGAGGTGAGTAGTATGATAAAACTTTCAAAATTTATGAATAATTTTAAGCCTTATCTTTTTGAAGAGTTATATAGAAAAGCAGCATATGCAAGAGAAAAAGGGCTTGAAGTTATAAATTTAAGTGTTGGAGATCCTGAGATAGGTGCCGATTTGATTTTGAGAGATAAACTTATTGAAGAGGTAAAAAATATTGAAAATGATAGATATCCTAATACAAAAGGTAATAAAATACTTAGAAGTGCAATTTCTCGTTGGCATAAAAAAAGACATGGTATAAATCTTGATATTGATGATGAGATATCTGTTCTTATAGGTTCAAAAGAGGGAATAGCTCATCTTCCAGTTGTTGTTATGAATAAAGGGGATTGGTGTTTGATATGTGATCCTACCTACCCAACATATAGAACGGGTGTATGGTTTGTAGGAGGCAATATATTCTATGTCCCATTGCTTGAAAAAAACGATTATCTTCCAGATATATCTAAAATTCCAAAAAGAATTATTGAAAGAACAAAATTATTTTTTTTGAATTATCCAAATAACCCAACTGGTGCTGTGATGTATTTTTCTTATATGAAAGAGATAGTAAAATGGGCTAAAAAAAATAATATTCTTCTTGCATTTGATTGTGCTTATTCTGAAATGTATTTTGAGGAGTTAACTCATTCTGTTTTTGAAATTGATGGAGCGAAGGATTTTTCTATTGAGTTTTATTCAGTATCAAAAACATATGCAATCCCTGGTTGGAGATGTGGATGGGTATGTGGGAATTCTAAAATTGTAAAAGCCCTAAATACAGTAAAAGAAAATATAGATTCAGGACCATATAATGCGATACAAAATGCTTGTGCTTTTGCACTTGACAATCACCAAGAGTTAGTTAAGAAAGTTAGAGATGTTTATAAAAGAAGGGCAATTTATTTTTATGATAATCTTTTAAAAAGTGGGTGGAATGTTTTTAGGCCAAAGGCAACATGTTTTATATGGGCAAAACCACCAAAAGGAAAAAAATCAATTGAGGTATGTAATTTTATTTTTAGAGAAACTGGTGTGCTTTTAGCGCCAGGAGCTGGTTTTGGAAAATATGGAGAAGGTTATATTAGATTTTCAACTACAGAAAAAGATGAAATTATAGAAAAAGCACTTAAAAAGATTTCTAATATTAATTGGGAGAAATTATGATTTTTCTATATATAGTTTTTATTATTTTTATAGTATCATTTTTACTTTATAATCATTTTTTAAAAAAAACTGAAGTTTTTTTTACACAAAATAAAAAAGGATGTTTAAAAACTCCAGAGGATTATAAAATTATCTATGAAAGAATTTATTTTAATTCTACAGATGGAATTGAACTTTCGGGATGGTTTATACCATCTAAAAAGGAAACAGATACTACAATAATAATGACTCATGAGGATGGTGAGACAAAATCTGAAACTTTTGATTGGAGTTATGAATTATACGAAAAGTATAATCTTTTGTACTTTGATTTTAGAGGGTGTGGTGAGAGTAAGGGGAATTTTTTTTCATATGGAGTAAATGAAGTTAAGGATATTGAAGGGGTAATAAAATTTCTTAGGGATTTTAGAGAAGATTTTTCAAAGAAAATTGTTATTTTTGCTTCTAAAACTATTGGTTTTTGTGTATTAAAGATGATTAAGGATGATAATATAAAAGTTATTTTATATGAGTCTATTGATGATATCTATGGATATATTGGGAAAAAATTAGAAAAAACAGGTTTTTTTATTTTTAAAAATTATTTTATTAAGAAAAAACTTGGAATTGATTTTTTAGAAAATGAAAGCTTTAAGTTTTCTTTGGAGGATGTTTTTGTTTTTTTAACAAGTAGAGATACTTTTTATAATTTTAAGACATTTAAGGTAAAAGATAAAAGTGAAATTAAAAAATGGTTGATTGAGAATAATATCTGAGATTTAACATTGATTTATTATTTTTGTAACATATCTTTTTTATAATATTGATATGAAATACTGGGCTTATATAAACAATGAAATAAAAGGACCATTTGAAAAAGAAGAACTTGTAAAAATTGAAGGTTTTAATAAGGATACCCTAATATGTCCTCAATCTCCTGTTGATGAAGAGACAAAAGAGTGGAAAGAGGCATTTCAATTTCCAGAGGTTTTTCAACTCCTTGAACTTGATAAGACAAAAGAAAGTTCTTTAAATGATTCATCTAAAGTAGAATCTATTGAAATTCCACAGTCATCTGTTCTTGAGACGAATAATAAAACTGATGTTATTATAGAGAGGTTTGATGTAAATAAGGTCTTTAATCTAAATACTGAGATAAATAAAGTGGAAGGTTCTTCTTTAGATCCCCTTACACTTTCACAAATAAGAAGAAAACAAGAAGATTTAGCACCATCTCAAAGCGAACAATTAAATATTGAACCTGAAAAAAAAGTAGAGGAATATACAGGAAAGATTGAAGAATTTAATGAAAAGCCAAAAGAATTTGCAATTGGTGGTATTGAACTTGAAAGTGGATCTAAATTAAAAGATGATAATGTAGATAACAAAGATGATGAAGAAAAAAAAGAATCAAATAAAATAGATTTTTCTTTTGATAAAGAAGAATTTAAAAAAGAAATACTTTATGAGATTGAGAAAAGAATATCGTCTTATATCAATAAAAATGATTTTGAAGTTTTTAAAGATGAAATAAAAAATTATATAGATGTAAAATTTAGCGAACTTAATAAAGGTGATAGCTCCTTAAATGCATTTAGTAGGGATGTTAATGATATTGTAAAGCATCTTGAAATAGATGTTAAAGATATGAGAGTGCGACTTGAGTCAGTTGAAAAAAAACTTGATTATTCTTTTAGGAGCATGTCTATAAATAAAAATACTGAAAGTAAAGATTCACAGAAAACAGTTGTAATTCAAAAAGAAAATGATGATAAAAAAGATTTGCCATCAAAAAAATCTCCACTAAAAGTTATTGGTATAATAATTCTTGTTATTGTTGCAATTGGAAGTATTCTTTTTTTCTTAAATCAATTTGGTATCTTGAACTTTAATAAAAATAAATCTCAGGTAGAAAATCAACCAAGTAATGATATCTTTTCAACTTCAATAGAAACAGTTACAACTTCCAGTAATATATCAACTGGAAGTATTAGCCTAAGTTCTAATCAAACAGTAAGTGTGTCAGCCCCTAATATTGTTTCTTCAACGCAAAGTATTTCGGTTTCAGAAAGTGAAATGCAAGGTAATTTGGATAATACAAAAGATTTGACATCGAATAATGATGAAATAATTGAAAAGGTAAAAAATTATCGATTAAATAATAATCTTACTCTTGAACAAACTATAAATGAGATACTTAAGTATAGAAAAATTAAAAATAGAAAAATTAATTGGAATGTTACTGAAAACAATGATCTTTATAGAGTTGATGCTGTTATTGAAACAAAGCCAAAAAATATTGTTTTTAGATTTGATTTTGATGAAAAAAATATGTTTTTAAAGCCGTTAAATACACTTTCTCAAAATGCATTAAAAATGATGATGCAAAAAAACTCAGATAATAAAGATGATAATCTAGAAAAAGTAAATAAAAAGAAAAATAAAAAAACTTTTAAATCTAACAAAGATTTAAATAAATCTTCTAATTCAAAAAACCTTTTTAAACCTTCAATTAAAGATAATGAGCAAAATAAAAATTCTAAAAACAAAGAAGAAAATCAACAATCTTTGTCAGATAATTATGAAGACGCTTCTGAAAGTTCTAAAAATAGCGAAAATAGTGATGAAGGTGGTTATTTAATAATAGGGGAATAATAAGACAATCATTTATAATCTTTTTCTAAGTTTATCACTTCTGTTTTGTAGATTGCATGATATATAACTATTCCACAACTTGTAGATAGATTTAGCGATCTTACAAGTTCTGATTTCATTGGAATTTTATACATCTTATCAATAAATTCTATATAGAAGTTTTTGGGAAATCCTGATGTTTCACTTCCAAATATTAGATATGAACTTTTTTTATAAGGTGCATCCCAAAAAAGTTTTTTTCCTTTTGTTGAAAAGAACAAAAGATTATCATTGTTTACTTTTTCTTTTTCTAAAAAATCTTTAAAATCTTTATAAATTTTTAATTTTACATACTTCCAGTAGTCAAGCCCTGCTCTTTTAAGAGAAGAATCAGTTATTTCAAAACCAAGTTTTCCAACAAGTATAAGTTCAATATTATTTGCAATACAAGTCCTTGCTATATTTCCTGTGTTTGGAGGTATTGTGGGATTTATAAGTACAACTTTCATATTCTAAAATCATTAAAATATTTTTCATACCATGTAAAAAATACAAAAATACTCCAAAGTTTATATCCATGATCTTTTTTAAAACTTTGGTGTTCTTCCCATAGATTTACAATTTTTTCTTTTTCAAATAAACCGCTTTTAAATGCTTTTTCTGAAAGGCATCTTTCTTCAAATCTTTTTTTAAGTTTTTGTCTCATCCAAGTTCCAAGAGGTATGGAAAAACCCATCTTTTTTCTTCTTTTTATTTGATTAGGAATTATTTCTTTAAAAGTGTCCTTAAAAATATATTTAGTCTCAAGAAATTTCATCTTATAATTTGAAGGAAGTGTTTGAGTAAATTCTACAAGTATATGATCTAATAATGGAGATCTTGTCTCAAGTGAGTTTGCCATTGATGCAATATCCATTTTCATCATAAGGCATTCCGGCAGATATGAATTAAAATCTGTATATGTCATTTTTTTTATTAAATCTCCATCTACATCAAAAAAATTTTTGAGATAATTATAAGGAAGTTCAGTTGATGTAAGAGATTTAAATTTATTGCTTTTTATCTCTTCTTTTTCTGGTAGATCAAAAAATGAAACTGTTGAAATATAAGATCTTAAAAGTTCTTTATTTTCTATAGATTTTAGAAATTTTCTAAAAAGCCATACTTTATTGAAAGGAGCATTTTTTTCTGGAAGTATCTTTGATATTTCATCCATTGTTTTTATTATAAATTGAGGAGTATATCTTTTGATATTTTCAATTATTTTTAAAGCAACATATCTTCTATATCCTGCAAAATTCTCATCACCACCATCACCATTTAAAGTAACTTTTAAATATCTTGAAGCAATCTTAGAAACATAGTAACTTGGAATTGCACTTGGATCAGCAAATGGCTCACCATAATTAACAATAAGATTATCTATTATATCTGTTAATTCTTCTTCAACAATAAATTCATAATGATCTGTTGAATACATTTTTGCAACTTGTCTTGCATAAGCAAGTTCATTAAATTTTTCTTCTTTAAATCCTATTGAAAAAGTTTTTACTTTTTTATTGGAATACTTACTCATTATTGCAACTACTACAGATGAGTCAATTCCTCCAGATAAAAATGCACCAACCTCAACATCAGATACAAGTCTTAGTTTAACTGCTTCTTCTACTATTTGTTTTAATTTTTCTTTTGCATCGTTATATGATATATTTTCAGTTTTTTTAGGTATCTCCCAGTATTTTTCAATACTAATTTTCCCATTACTAAACTCAAGTATTGATGACATTTCAAGTTTTTTTATTTCGTTGTATATCGTATATGGAGCTGGAATGTATTGAAGCGTTAAATACATATCAAGTGCTTTTAGGTTTATTGAAAGAGAAATGTTTTTAAATGAAAGTATCGGATTTATTTCAGATGAAAATAAAAAGAAATTTGAATCATAATAATAAAAAAGTGGTTTTTTGCCTAAACGATCTCTTACAAGTATTAGTTTTTTTTCTTTTATATCCCATATTGCTATAGCAAACATTCCTCTTAAGTATTTCACAAAATTTTTCCCATATTCTTCGTATAAATGAATTATTGTTTCTGTATCTGAATTGGTTTTAAATATATGTCCTTTATTTATTAGTTCTTTTTTTAAGTCATAAAAATTGTATATCTCACCATTAAAGACAATAACTTTATCTTGGTTTTCATTAAATATTGGTTGTTTTCCTGTTTTTAGATCTATTATTGAAAGACGTCTCATTGCAAGGGCAACATTGTTTTCAAGAAAAAAACCTTCTTCATCAGGGCCTCTATGTATTAAAAGGTCATTAATTTTTTTTATTTCTTCAAAATCAACCTTTCTATTTTCTGATATTATTCCACATATGCCACACATTTTTTATTCCTCCCTTAATTTATAAAAAATATTTCTTAAACTTTCTTTCTCCATATAGATAAAAATTAATGCGGATGATGTTATTAGAATATAATTAAGTAAATGAATTATTGTAGGAAATAAAACAGAGATATTTTTATCAAAATGCCATAAAATCATTACCCTTGATATTGCATACTCATAATTTCCAAAATATCCTGGCATTGATGGAATACTTGCTGAAAGAGATCCAGCAAAAACTGTAATTGCTGATTTAAAATAATTAAGGTTTATATCCATTGATTTTGCTATAAAGAAATTATTTAGAAAATCAAAATTCCACTGAATAACTCCACTTAAGATTGTGAAAAATAAAATATATGTTTTTTTAAAGCATAGCCCGCCGTTTTTAATTTTTATTATTAGATCATAGATTTTTGGATGCTTTACTGATATATTTGAAAAAGAGCCAGAGTTAATTATTTTTTAAATGTAAATAAAAAGGACAAGAACCGTGATAAAAACAAGTAAAAGTATTAGAATTATAAAATTTTTATTAACTCCAAGATTTATAGTTCCAATATATGAATAGATAAGAAAAAGTCCAAAGAGTATAAATGTATCAAGTAATCTTTCTACAAATACTGTTGAAAGAGAAGTTGTTTTTGAAAGAGAATAATTTTTGGATAATAAAAACATTTTTGCAACTTCTCCCATTCTAAAAGGAAGTATGTTATTTATGCCAAGTGAAATTACCTCAAACTTGAATAATTTTAAAAAATCAACTTTTTTTAACGGGAGTATTATAAAATACCATTTTAGTGTTCTAAAGATAATTTCTAAAAAAGTTGAGATAAAAAAAATAAATAGAAAACCAATTTTCATTTTTTTTATTACTGGGAAAACAATTTTAAAATCAAAGTTTTTAAATGTAGAGTATATTAATATAAAACTTATTCCAAAACCAAAAAAAGCTATTAAAATATCTTTTTTTTTCATCAAATCCTTTCAAATTTTTTTAAAAGTTCATCAGATTTTATTTCTATTAAAGTTGGTCTGCCATGTGGACAGTGAAGCGAATCTTTTGTATTTGAAAGATTTTCAAGTATACCTATTGCCTTTTCTTCATTTATTACTTCATTAAATTTTATTGATCTCTTACATGCTATATTTGCTATAACTTCTCTTTTAAAATCAATCGAGAGACTTTGCGGTTTAATAATCATTTCTTCAAGTTCATAAATAATTTCTCTTATATCATTTTTTGAAAAATCAAATAAAGTTGGAATGGTATATACCCTTATCATTGATGGACCTGCTTGTTCTATTTCAAAACCGCTTTCAGAAAGCCAATCTTTTATTTCAAGAATTTTTTCAATTTGAGATTTTTTAAATTCAATTTCAACAGGTATCAAAAGATTTTGTTTTGTTATTTTTTGATTTTTTAATTCATTTAAATATTTTTCATATGTTATTCTTTCACTTGCTGCATGCTGATCAAGCATTATTATAGAACTTTCAGTTTGAAATATTAAAAGTGATGTAAATGCTTGCCCTATAAATCGTATTGGTGGTTTATACCATGATGGTCTTTGTGTTTTAATTTCAGTTTTTTCAAAAAAACTTTCCGGGATATAATCTTTTACCTCAGTTGGAGTAGGTTTTTCCATAAAGATTAGTTTTTCATTTTTAATTTCAATTGATGGCTTTGATGGAATAGCATAATTTTTTGATGATTGATTTTTCTCAAAAGCATTTTTTATGCTTTTATATATAGAAGAGTATATAAAATGTTCATCTTCAAACTTAACTTCTCTTTTTTGTGGATGGACATTTACATCTATTTTTTGTGGACTTAATTCTATCATTATTATATAAAATGGATATTTTGAATAAAACTCACTATAAACCTTGTGTATTGCTTGAGATATTAATTTTGATTCAACAATTCTTTCGTTTACGTATATGTATTGGTGATTTTTAAAGTTTATATTCTCAGATGGTTTGCTTATAAACCCTTTAATTGAAAGGTAATTAAAATTTTCTTGAAAATATATTAGATTTTCAAATATATCTTTATCAAATATTTCTTTTATTCTTGATTTTACACTTTCATTAGCAGATAAGTTGTATATTTCTTTTCCATCAATCTTTATTTTAAATGATTTATCGTTATGTATTATTGAAAATTCTTCAAAAAGTTTTAGAATTGATGCTTTTATTGATGTGTCTGATTTAAGGAACTTAAATCTTGCAGGGGTATTAAAGAAAATATCTCTTACTTCTACTGTTGTTCCTTTTATAGGTGGAGCAGGTTTTATTTTTAATGTTGAAAAATCTCCACCAGATGCTTCAAGCATATATCCATGCTCAGAGTACCCATCATATGTTATTATTCTTATATTTGAAACTGCAAATATTGAAAAAAGTGCTTCTCCTCTAAAACCATATGTTGAGAGATTTTTAAGATCATCAATATTTGATATTTTACTTGTTGCATAGCGATAAATAGAAAATTTAAGATCATTTTCATTCATTCCACATCCATCATCTTTTACGCTTATAAGTGTTTTCCCTGCATTTTTTATCTCTATTGATATATTTTTAGAACCAGCATCAATTGAGTTTTCAATAATTTCTTTTAGCACTGATACTGGAGATTCTATAACTTCTCCTGCAGCTATTTTAGAGTATGTATCTGGTTCAAGAATTTTTATTGGCATATATAAAATTTTAGCAATTTTTGATATAATATAGATTACAGATTTTTATGGAGGATTTTTATGAAAACCGTTTTTCTTAATGCAAACTTAAGAGAAAAAAGCGGAACAAGAAGTGTTTTAAGAGATATAAGAAATAAAGGTTTTGTTGCTGGCGTTGTCTATGGTGGGAATAAATCACCTATAAATGTAAGTGTTAATTTAAAAGATCTTTTAAAGATAATCAAAGAATCAAGAAACTCTCTTATAAATCTCAAAATGGAAAATGGCAGCGAGGCTCTTGTTATTATAAAAGAGATACAGAAAAATGTTGTGACTGATAAGATAATACATGTTGATTTTAGCAGAATTTCAACTGATAGAAAGATAGATATTAAAGTACCTATAAAGTTTATTGGTGAACCGTATGGAGTAAAAACGCAGGGTGGCATTGCAGAGTATGATATGAGAGAACTTACAGTAAGATGTTTCCCATCTGATATCCCAGATGAAATTACTATTAATGTATCATCATTAAAGATAGGTGATTCAATAAGGGTGAAAAATCTTAAATTTGATAAGTTTGAGATAAGAGAAAATCCTGAAAACCTTATCGTAAGTATAATTTCAACTTCAGAAGAAGCAGAATCAGTTCCTCAGGCACAACCTTCACAGCCTGAAGTTATAGAAAAAGGAAAGAAAGTAGAAGCTGAAGAAGGAGCAAAGAAAGAAGAGAAAAAAGAAGAAAAGAAAAAGTAATAGAGTTTTTAATTTAAAGATTTTAAATCTTAATGAAGTTCTGTTTTGTTGGGCTTGGCAATCCAGGAAAGGAATATTCTAATACGAGACATAACGCAGGATTTATTGCAATTGATAAACTTTCTTTTTATCTTAAAATAAATAATTTTAATAATTTTGAAGGAAAACTTTTATATGCTGAAACTGTTTTTAAAGATAATAGTATTTATCTTGCAAAACCATACAATTATATGAATAACTCAGGGATACCGCTAAAAAGTTTTTGCAAATATAAAAATATAGATGTTAGTGATCTTATTTTGATATACGATGATATTGATACAGAGATTGGGAAATTAAGAATAAGAAAAACTGGATCAAGTGGAGGACATAAAGGCGTTAAATCAATTATAAAGGCTTTTGGAATTAATGATATTAAAAGGATAAGAATAGGAATAGGTCCAAAGCCAGGTCAAAAAATACTTAGTGAGTATGTTCTTTCTCCTTTTACAAAGAGTGAAATTTCTTCTTTAAATACTGTAATAGAAAAAATTCCTGAGATTTTTGAAAGCATTATTGAACGTGGTTTTGACTATGCAATAAGTAGGTATAATTCTAATATTTGATCTTTTCAGCATAGATTTTTAAGCGGATGTTTATTATTGGTGTATTTTTTATTTCTGAATACATATCACCCACTTTTATTTCTCCAACGTTACCATGTGTATTTATATGTGCTTGGACTTTTGCATTTATTGTAATTAAATCTGGATATAATACATTTTTGTGATTTATTTCAAATTGAAGTGGTGGTTTTGGATTTATTATTTCTTTTACTGCAAATATTACACCTTTATCATTTTTTAATGTTATGTATAGTATAGAATTTGGTTTTATTTTTTCTTTAAACTCTTTTGGAATATCAAAACTTCCTTTTATAAAAACTAATCTTTGTAGAAAATATGTTTTGTTTTCAATAATGAGAAATACAAAAATAAAAGTTAGAATGGTTATAAAAATTTTTCTCATTAATATATTTTATAAAAACTTTTTTATTTAAGAAGAATATTTAAATGATGTCCTAAATTTCTCTCTCTTATATTTTTCGATAAGTTTTATGCTTGCATCATATAGCATTGATATATAAAATGGTTTGGTAAGAAAAAGATTTGCCCTACTATTATGAAATATTTATTTAACAAGGATTTAATAAAGATTTTATAGTTAATTGTGTAAAATATTTTAAGCAGAGAGGTTTTATGGAAAATGAGATAGAAAGAATTATTGAAGATATATCAAATATAGATACAGCAAGAATGAGCCTTAGATGGGCTCTTGAAAAGATAAATTCTCTTGAAAAAGAAAGGATTGAACTCAAAAAAAATCTTGAAAATCTTGAAAATGAAAGAAAAACTCTTTCAGAAAAACTTTCATTATTAGAAAATACACTTTCTTCAAGGATAAAAAGTATTGAAGAAAAAGAGGAGTTTTATAAAAAACTTGAAGCAACAATGGCGCTTCTAAGTGAAGGGAAAATAAGCATTGATGAACTTATAAAGAAAGAAGCAAAGATTGAGATTTTGAGAAAAGAACTTGAGGATGAATATCAAAGAAGATTTGAGGAACTTGATATAAAACAAAGATCACTTGTAGAAAATTGGAATAAGAGATTACTTGAGGTTGAAACCCTTTATTCAAATAAATTGCTTGAGGTTCAAAAAAAATATGATGAACTTAAGAAAAAATATGAGGGAGAGTATTTAAAGAAAGAACTTGAGATTGAAAATCACTATCGTGCAAAAGAAGAGGAATTAAAGAATAGAATAAAACAACTTGAGAGCGATTTGAAAGAAAAAGAGGAGATTCTTGAGAAAGAAAAAGAGGAACTTGAGAAGAGATATTTATTGAGAAAAGAGGAACTTGAGGAGATATACAGAAAGAAGTATGAACTTTTAAACCATAATCTTTCAAAAAAGATAAATGCAATGGAGGAAGAAAGGAGAGAAGAAATTGCAAAGATACATCAGAGTTTTGAGGTTGAAAGAAAAAGATTACTTGAAAAATCAAATGAAATGGAAAAAAGATATATTGAAAGTCAGACACGAATAAAAGAACTTGAAGAAGAAATTGAAAGTATAAAAGAAAAATTCAGAAATGAGTTTTTAAATCAGATTTCTTTGAGGGAGAAAGAGTATCAGGAAAATCTTAAGAGATTTGAGGAAGAAAAGGAAAATATAAGAAAACTTAATGAAGAACTTATAAATAAACTTCAGGCAGTTGAAGAAAGGATGAGAATTGAAAAGGAAGAGTTATTAAAGAAACACTCATTTGAAATTAGTGAATTTCAAAAAGATTATCAGAAAAAACTGCAAGAGGTAAAACAAAGTTATGAGCATGCACTAAACGAAAAGGATTATTACTATAACAATCTTATCTCAGAAAAAGAGGCAGTAATAAAAGATATAGAAACAAGATACATTCAGATTCAGAGAAATTTTGAACAAAAATTGGTAGAGGTTATAAGTTCAAAAGAAAAAGATTTTCTTGTAGAGATAGAAAAACTAAATGAGGCAAAAGAATATTATAAGAGAGAGATAGATATCTTAAATGATAAAATAAAAGAGACCGAAAAAAAGTATTTATCAGAGATTGAATTTTTAAAGGCGGAACTAAAAAATCAGAAGGAGAAAGAGGTTTTTGAGTTAAAAACTGAGTATGAAAATAAGATAAAGAAACTTAATGAGGAGTTTGTAAAAGATAAGGAAAAATATGAAATAAAGATATCTGAATACAAAGCTCAGATTGAAAATCTCAATAATTTGCTTGTTGAAAAGGAAAGGGAGTTTGAAAAAAGATTTCTTTCTTTTGTTGAAACTAGAGAAAAGGAACTTAAAGATGAGATTGAGAAACTTGAAAGTTTAAGAGCAAAGCAGATTGATGAGATAAAGAACTTGAGAAATAGAATATTGAGTATAGAACTTGATTATCAAAGTAAGATTGAAGAACTTGAAAAAAGATATAGGGAGATAATAAACCAGAAAGATATTGAAGCTGAAAATAAATTAAAAGAGGTCTCATCAAATTATGAAGAAAAGATAAAGGAACTGGAACTCTATTATGAATCTAAGAAGCAGGAGATGATTCTTGATTTTGAGTCAGAAAAGCAGGCAATTCTTGAGAAGTTTACAAGAGAAATATCAGATAAAGAGATTAAAATAAATGAGCTTTTAAAAAAGATTTCTGAAAAACAGATTGAATTTCAGAATGCTATAGATAGTATAAGAGAGGAGAAGGAGAAGGAGTTTAAAGGATATCTTGAAAAACTTCAAAAAAACGAAGAAGAGTATAAAAAAAGTGTTGAGAATCTAAAAAAGTTAATGGAGGAGGAGAGAAAGAAATATACAATAGAGATAGAAAAGAGAGAAAAAGAGGTTTCTCAAAAATATGAAGAAAGGATAAAGGAATATGTTTCTAAGATTGATTCCTTGATGCTACTTTTGGATGAGAAGGAAAGGGAGTATTCAAAAAAGATATCTCTTATAATAGAAGAAAAAGAGAAAGAGTTCAATGAAAAGGTATTTCATTTTGATAAGTTAAGAAATGAATACATAAAACAGATTGAAGATTTAAAAAATGAAATTTTACAAAAGAATGAAAAATTTGAGTTCGAGAAGAAAGAGATAATTGATTTTTATAATTCAAAAATAAAGGAAATCCAAAATGAATATGAAAATAAAATCAAAGAAATAGAAAAAGAGCATACTGAGTATATTGAGAAAATTAAACTTGAGAATAATCTCGTTATTGATGAATTGAAAGAAAGATTTGATAAAGAAATTGCCAAAGGGAGAGAAAGTTTTGAGTTTAAATTGAGGGATAAAGAAAAAGAAATAGAAAAATTAAAAACAGATATAGAAAATTTAAGGAGTGAGAATGATAAAAGAATTGTTGAGATAATCTCAAAAAAAGAGGAAGAACTCAAAGATGAGGTATCAAAACTTGAACAGGAAAAAGAAAGAATAAAAAATATTTTGCTTGAGAAAGAAATGGAATATGAAAAGAAAGTGGAGGATTTAAGAAAGGAGTATGAGGCAAGGATTAAACTTATAAAGGAGGAGTTTTCTAAGGAATATAATGAAAAGATAGAAGAGGTTAAGAATAACTATATTTTAAAAGAAGAGGAGATTAGCAGAAAATACTCTGAGATACTTCAAAAAGAAGCTGAGGTCTGGAGAAAGGAAAAAGAAGACTATGAGTCGCTCATTAATGAGTTAAAAGAGGTTTATCAAAAATCGCAGCAGACGATAATATCTCTTGTAGAAGAGAATAATAATCTCTCTGCAAAGATTACTGAACTTGATCTTGAATACAATAAAAAGATTGCAGAGATAAGGGTATCTCTTGAAAATGATTTCAAAGATAAACTTGATGAACTTATCAAGATTGAGACACAGAATATTACAAAGAAAAATGAGGAACTTACCAATAACATAATCAGTTTAAAGGAACAGATAAAATATAAGGATGAGGAGATATTGAGGTTAAAGAATAATATAAGTCAAATAAACATAGAATGGGAAACAAAACTCAAAGAGATTGAGAAAAAAATATCTGCAAAAAAGGAAGAAGAATATATTGAAAAATTAAATACTGAAATGGTGAAACTTGAAGAGAAATATGCCAATATTAAGGCAAATCTTATATCTGAGTATCAGGAGAGATATTCTGAAATAAAGCAATCATATGAAGAAAAGATTTCACAATTGATAGTTGAAAAAGAACAGATTAAGACATTAAATACAGAACTTTATAATAAGATAAAGAATTTAGAAGATGAAAATTTAAAGATGAAAAATGAATTGATTGAGAAAGAAAGATTTTTTAATGATGAGAAAAATAGAATTGAGACCGAATTTACGCAGAGATTTTATACTGAGATTGAAAAGAAGTTGAGAGAAAATAAAGAATTTTTTGAAAATAAAATTAATGATATTCAAGGAAAATATGAGGATAAGATTGCAAAATTAAAGTTTGATTATGAAAACAGATTATCTGAAAAAGAGAAGGAAATTGAATTGTTTAAGAAGGAGATTTTAAATAATAAAAAGGTTTATGAAGAAGAAATACAAAAAGCAGTTTCCTTAAGAGAAAAAGAATTGAAAGAAAAGTACCTTTCTGAAATTGAAAAACTTAGAGACGAGTATAATTTGTTAATAACAAAACAAAATGAGGAGAAAAAAGAAGTTATAGATTACTATGAATCAAAGATTAGAGAATTGAATGAGAAGATTAAAAATTCTGAGATTGAAAACAATCAGAAGATAAGAGATATTGAGTTGATGTACAAAAATGTTATTGATTCAGTTAGAAATGATTATGAAAATAAAATTAAAGATCTGAACAATAAAATTAATCTCAAAAATGAAGAATTACTATATATGGTTTCAGAATATGAAAAAGAAATAAAAATTCTTAAACAAAAAATCGAAAAAATAAAATCAGAAAAAAATTCTGAAATAGAAAACATTAAGGAAGCAAAGGAAAGGGAAGTTAAAGAATTGGTAGAAAAGTATGAAAGAAGGATTGATGAGATTATAGAGAGTAAAGATGTTGAGAAGAGTGGGTTGATAGAAGAGTATGAGAGGAAGATAGTAGAGTTTAAAGCGAGGTTAGAGAGTAGGGAGGAAGAGATAAAGGGAATAGTAGAGAAGTATGAAGCAAAGATATTAGAGTTTAGAGGTAGGATAGAGGAGATAAGTGGTAGATATGATAAGGAGATAGAGGAGATAAAGGAGAAGAAAGCGGAAGAGATAAGGGCGATAAAGGAAGCGATAGAGAAGGGATATGAGGAAAAGATAAGAGAGGAGATAGCAAAGAGGGAGAAGAAGATAGAGGAGATGAGGTGTAGTATTGAGTTATTAAATAAAGAGGTAGAGGATGTAATTAGGAAGAAGGATGAAGAGATTAGGGGTTTGAGAGAAACTTATGAGAAGATGATGAGGGGAATAGAGAATGATGTAAGGGAGAAGTATGAGGGAGAGGTGAGGAGGATTAAGGCGGAGAATGATGAGAGGGAAAAGAGATATGAAGAGATGATAGGGAAGATGAGAGAGGAGATGGGGGAAATAGTGAATAGGTATGAGGTAGAGATAAAGGGATTAAAGGATGTAATTGAAAATATAAAAGGTGAGAAAGAAAAAGAGGTAAAGGAAGTTTCTTTGAGATATGAAGAGAAGATAAAGGATATAGAGAGTGAGTTTAAGAAGAAATATGAAGAAGTTAAGAATAGTTATGTTATTGAAATAGGTAAGAGTGAGGAAGAGATAAAGAGGCTTAATGATGATATAGAGAGAATAAAGGTAGAAAAGATAAAAGAAGTTAGGGAATTAGTAGAGAGATATGATGGAATGATAAAAGATATTATTAATAAGAATGAAGAAAGAATAAAAGCAATAGAAGATGAAAATTTATTAAAAATAGAAGGGTTGAAGTTGGAATATGAAGGCAGGCTAAAGGCGAGGGAGGAGGAGTTAGAGAGGGTTAGGTTAGAGAGTGATAGGAGGATAATGGATGTTATAAGGCAGAAGGAAAAAGAGTTAAACGAAGAGATATCTAAATTTGAGGAAATTAAGAGAGTGTTTGAAATAGAGAAAGAAAATCTTAGATTAGTATATGAGACTAAGATTAAGGAGGTGATAGATGCGAAGGATGTTGAGAAGAGTGGGTTGATAGAAGAGTATGAGAGGAAGATAGTAGAGTTTAAAGCGAGGTTAGAGAGTAGGGAGGAAGAGATAAAGGGAATAGTAGAGAAGTATGAAGCAAAGATATTAGAGT
>Ga0308405_1000497_pt1 | contig 22508 bp, 22 predicted proteins | sample HotsprSampleMS13_FD_203473 | JGI IMG/M metagenome (GOLD analysis project Ga0308405, IMG submission 203473) | Hot spring phototrophic mat microbial communities from Mushroom Spring, Yellowstone National Park, Wyoming, United States - 20060912_MS13 ...
CCGTGGGGTAGCGGCAGGAGGTGTACTCCGAGGGCAGGGTGGTGAAGCCCAGCTGGTTGTTGGCCACCACGTGGAGGGTGCCCCCCACCCCGTAGCCGGGGAGCTGGGACAGGTTCAGGGTCTCCTGGACGATCCCCTCCCCGATGAAGGCCGAGTCCCCGTGGACCAAAACCGCCAGCCCCCGCTTCCGCTCCCGGTCCCCGAAGCGGTCCTGCTTGGCCCGAAGCCGGCCCAAGGTCACGGGGTTCACGAACTCCAGGTGGCTGGGGTTGAAGTTCAAGGAGACGTGGAGGGGCCCGTGGGCGGTCAGGCGGTCGCTGGAGAAGCCCAGGTGGTACTTCACGTCCCCGGCGTAGCCCTCGGGGAAGATCTCCTCAAACTCGCGGAAGATGCGCTCAAAGGGCTTGCCCGCCACGTGGGCCAGGACGTTCAGGCGCCCCCGGTGGGCCATCCCCAGGACCACCTCCCGCACCCCGTGCCGGGCGGCCTCCTCCAGGGTCTCCCCTAGGAGGGGAATGAGGCTTTCCAGGCCCTCCAGGCTGAAGGTCTTGGCCCCCAGGTACTTTCGCTGCAAGAAGGCCTCAAAGAGGCTGGCCTCCATGAGCTCCTTGAGGAGGCGTTGCCTCACCTCCTGGGGAGGCTTGGGCCAGGGGGCTTCTATCTGGGCCAGGAGCCAGGCCCTCTCCTCGGGCTCCACGTGGGCCAGCTCAAAGCCCACGGGGCCCAGGTAAGTGGCCTGGAGGCGCTCCAAAAGGGCACCTAGGGTGGGGGCCCCGAAGAGGGGGGGAAGGGGCCTCTTCAGGTCCTCCAGGGCAAGGCCGTGGGCCTCGAGGGCAAGCTCCTTGGGCCAGGGCCTTTCCCGGCCCAAGGGGTCAATCCGGGCCCCCAGGTGGCCCAGCTCCCGGTAGGCCTGGACGAGCCTTTCCACCTTCAGGAGAAAGGCCAGGTCCAAAGCCTCGCCCACCGGAGGAGCCAGAGGTTCTCGTCGGCCGTCCTCCAGGGCCAAAGCGGAGAAGTAGCGCCGCCACTCCTCGGGCAAGGAAAAGGGGTCCTCCAGGTAAGCCCGGTACAGGGCCTCCAGGTAGCCTTGGCTTTCCAGCGTAAGCTCCATCCTACCTCCCGGGGCGGTATACCCCCTTCACTACGCTACACCAAAAAGCGGTGTAGGTGCTCTGGGGCTTTACAATGGGGCCATGATCCTGACGGAACGCCAGGGAAGCGTCCTGGTCCTGACCCTGAACCGGCCCGAAAGGCTCAACGCCATCACGGGCGAGCTTCTGGAAGCCCTCTTTCAGGCCCTCCAAGCCGCCAACGAGGATAAGGATGTCCGCGCCCTCCTCCTCACGGGGGCGGGAAAGGCCTTCTCCGCCGGCCAGGACCTCACGGAGTTCGGCGAGGCCAAGCCCGATTACGAGGCCCATCTCCGCCGCTACAACCGGGTGGTGGAGGCCATCAGCGCCCTGGAAAAGCCCCTGGTGGTGGCCGTCAACGGCCCGGCGGCGGGGGCGGGGATGAGCCTGGCCCTCTGGGGGGACTACCGCCTGGCGGCGGTGGGGGCCAGCTTCACCACGGCCTTCGCCCGCATCGGCCTGGTGCCCGACTCGGGGATGAGCTTCCTCCTGCCCCGCCTGGTGGGCCTGGCCAAGGCCCAGGAGCTCCTCTACCTCTCCCCCCGCCTCTCGGCGGAGGAGGCGCTGGCGCTAGGCCTGGTGCACCGGGTGGTGCCCGCCGAGCGCCTCATGGAGGAGGCCATGGGGAAGGCCCAGGAGCTGGCCCAGGGCCCCACCCGCGCCCTGGCCCTCACCAAGAAACTCCTCCTGGAGACCTACCGCCTCTCCCTCACGGAGGCGCTGGCCCTCGAGGCCATCCTCCAGGGCCAGGCGGGGCGCACCCTGGACCACGAGGAGGGGGTCAGGGCCTTCCGGGAGAAGCGCCCGCCCCGCTTCCAAGGGCGATGATCCGCTACCTGAAGGGCGTGGTGGCCAAGAAGGAGGAGGGGAGCTTCCTCCTCCTGGTGGGCGGGGTGGGCTTCCAGGTCCAGGCCCCAGGCCCCTTCCTTCAGGCCCTGAAGGAGGGGGAGGAGGTGGGGGTCCACACCCACCTGGCCCTTCGGGAGGAAGGCTTTTCCCTCTTTGGCTTTCCCGAGGAGGAAAGCCTCAGGTTCTTTGAACTCCTCCTCTCCGTGAGCGGGGTGGGGCCCAAGGTGGCCCTGGCCCTCCTCTCCACCCTCACCCCCAGGCTCCTGGCCCGGGCCCTGGCCGAGGGAGACCTCAGGCTCCTCACCTCGGCCAGCGGGGTGGGGAGGAAGCTGGCGGAGCGCCTGGCCCTGGAGCTCAAAGACAAGGTGCCCAAGGAGCTCCTCACCGGGGAAAAGGTGGAAAGCCAAAGCGCCGAGGAGGCCGTCCTGGCCCTGGCCGCCCTGGGCTTCAAGGAGGGGCAGGCCCGGAGCGTGGTCCTGGACCTCCTGGCCAAAAACCCCGGGGCCAAGGCCCAGGAGCTCATCAAGGAGGCCTTGAAGCGCCTGCGCTAAGTACCCCACCGCGGCTTTTGCCGCGGTGGGGGCCCCAGAAAAGCCTTTAGCCCCGGCTTGGGCACCCCATGTTGCGAAACCAAAGTGCGGGCGCTCAGCCCAGGTCGTCCAGGGCCTCCCGGAAGCCCCGGGGGAGGGCCAGATACCCCCCCTCCGCCACCGCCAGGGGGAAGAGGACCGCAAGAGGCCCCTCCAGAAGGACCACCTGCCGCCCCTGGAGGATTCTTGCCCCTTGGGGGAGGGGCCCCTCCAGGCCATAGGGAAAGAGGGCCAGGGGGTCTTCCCCCGGCTCCCCCTCCCCCCGGTCCAGGAAGAGGGCCACGGGCTCCAGGTAGCCCATGAACCGGGTCCGGTTGGCCTCCCGCCGAAGGGCCTGGAAGGCCTTGGGGTCCTCCGCCCCCTGGAGGAGGAGGAGGTCGGCCTCGGCGGAGAGGCCCACCAGGCTGTAGGCCCTGAGGAAGCCCCCCCGCTCGGCATAGCGGCGGAGAAGGAGGGCGAACTCCTCCTTCAGGTGCTCCTGGGCCTCGGCCTCGAGGCGGCGAAACGCCGGGAGGAGCCTAAAAAGCCCCAGGGAAAGGTAGCGCTCCATGCCCCTATCCTACGTCCAGGAGGCGGGCCAGGGCCTTTTCGTCCAGATAGCGGCCCACGTAGAAGGGCCCGAACTCCCCGAAGCGGGCGGAGACCTCGTCAAAGCGCATCTCGTAGACGATCTTCTTGAACTGGATGGGGTCTTCGCTGAAGAGGTCCACCCCCCACTCCCAGTCGTCCAGGCCCTGGGCCCCGCTGATCACCTGGAGGACCCTGCCCTGGTACTTCCGGCCCGTCTCCCCGTGGGCCCGCATGAGGCGGGCCCGCTCCTTGGCGGGGAGCATGTACCAGTTGTCCTCCCCTTCCCGCTTTTTGTTCATGGGGTAAAAGCAGACGTAGCCCCCCTTGGGCACCCTGGGGGTGAGGCGGGGCTTCACGTGGGGGGACTCGGGGTCTAAAGGCTTCTCCTGGCTTCCCAGTTCCACCACGGAGTAGAAGCCGTAGGCGGGCAGGAGGTACTGGGCAAAGAGGCTCTTGTTGAGGGCGGCCTCCAGCTCCAGAAGCTCGTCCAGGTTTTCCCGGAGGTTCAGGAAGAGGAGGTCGGCCTTCCGGGTGATCACCTGGTAGACCCCAAAGGAACCCCGCCCCCCCTCCTCCACCCGCCGCCAGGCGGTGAGGAGGTCCAAAAGCTCTTCCCAAGCGGCCTGCCGCTCCAAAGGCGGGGCCTTCCGCCAGCGGGGGAAGTCCAGGTGGCGGAAATCGTGGAGGATGTGCCAGCCCTCGAGGGTGTGGGTGGGTTCGGGCACGTGGCCTTCCATGTCCACCACTATACGCCCCCGGGGCCCGGGTATATTGGCTCCATGGCGCCCTGGCTGGACCTAGCCCTGACCCTCCTCGTGGTCTATTTCCTGGGCCGTTACGGGGCCCGGGCCCTGAACGCCCTAGGCCGCCTCACCCCCACGAAGGGGGACGACCGCTTCTTCCAGCTCCTAGGCCTCCTCTGGTGGGGGGTGGTGCTCCTCCTGGCCTTTAGCCACCTGGCCCACGCCCTGGGCCTTCCCGTGGAGCCCTGGCGCACCTGGGGCCAGGGTTTGGCCCGCTGGCTGGGGAGACAGGGGGCTTCTGCCCTGGCCGTTCTGGCCCTCACCTTTCTGGGCTACCGCCTGGTCCCCCTTGTCCTGAAAAACCTCCCCGAGCCTGAGGAGGAGGAACACACCCGGGAGGCGGTGCGTCGGCGGACCCTTAGGACGGTCTCCGAGTCGGCGTTGAGGGTGGTGGTCCTGGTCCTCGGAGGGCTTCTTTTCCTCTCCAATCTGGGCCTCAACGTCACCGCCCTCCTGGCGGGGGCGGGGGTGGCGGGGCTGGCCCTGAGCTTCGCTGCGCAGAACCTGATCCGGGACTTCATCAACGGCTTCTTCATCCTCCTGGAGGACCAGTACGGGGTGGGGGACATCGTGCAGATCGGGAACGTGGGCGGCAAGGTGGAGCGGTTCAACCTGCGCATCACGGTGCTCAGGGACCTGGAGGGCCGGGTCCACTTCCTCCCCAACTCCGAGGTGCGCCAGGTGACCGTCCTCACCCAGGAGTGGAGCCGGGCGGTGGTGGACGTGAACGTGGCCTACAAGGAGGACCTGGAGCGGGCCCTGGAGGTCTTCGGGGACGAGGTGGCCCGCTTTTACGAGGACCCCGAGTGGCGGGAGCGCTTCGCCGATCCCCCCGAGGTCCTGGGGGTGCAGCACCTGGCGGAATCCGGGGTGACCATCCGCGTCCTCTTCAACACCAAGCCCGCGGAGCAGTGGGCCATCGCCCGGGAGTTCCGCCGGCGCATTAAGAACCGCCTGGACCGGGAGGGGATAGAGATCCCTTACCCCCACCAGAGGCTCTACTTCGGGGAAGCCCTGAAGCTGGAAAAGGGAGGGTAAGCTAAGGGGGATGCCGGACATCTACGGGGCGATCCTGGAAACCCTCCGTCCCCACCTGGGGGCCAGGGCCGAGGCTGTGATGGACGAGGGCCTGAAACGCCTGGGGAAGCGCCCGGGAGAGCTGACCTTCAAGGACGGGGAAAGCCTTCTGAAGGGCCTTTTCTTCCGGGAACTCCAGGCGAGGCTTACCCCAGCGGAGGCCCGGCGGGTGGTGGAGGAGGCCCTGAGGAGAATCGCCGAGCCCGCAAGCCTCGAGGCCCTGGAGGCGGGCCTGAAGCGCTTTAGCCTCTACCTGGACTGGCCGGAAGTGGGCCGCTTTCGCGCCCTCATGAACCGCCTGCGCCAGGAAGCCACCCCCAACCTCCTCCTCGAGGCGGAGGCCCTCCTCGAGGCCCTGGAGGAGAAGCTGGAGGAGGCCCTTCTGCGCCAGGCCAAGGACCTGGCCCACCTGGAGGAGAGCCTGGAAAGGGTGCGCCACCTGGGGGGGCCCAAGGTGCGCCGCCTGGAGAGCCTGGTGGAAACCGTCCGCAAGGCCCAGGAGGAGGGGCTTCTGGCCCAGGCGGAGGTGGAGCGGGCGAGGAGCCTGGCCCTGGAGCTGAGGAAGCTTCTGGAGTCCAGCGTGGCCCGCTCCCCTACCCTGCCCGAGATCGTCTTTGAGACCCAGGAGGAGGCCCCCAAACGCCCCACCAACGTCTTCCTCACCGTGGAGGAAGCGGAGGACCTGGAAGGGGAGCTCATCATTGACCTCGAGGCCCTCCCCGAGGAGGCGGCGAGGCGCCTGGAGGCCCTGGAAGTGGAAGAGGAGAGGCGCAAGCTGGAAGAACTCCTCGCCCGCCACGCCTTCCTCCCAGGGGCCACGGTGAACCCCCTTCTCGCCGAGGTCCAGGCCCTCCTGGAAGCCGGAACCCCGGCAAGGGAAAAGCTCCGCCTCCTGGAGGAGGCCTTCCAGGAAGCGGAGAGGAACCTCCGGGCGGAGAAACGGGCTCGCCTCATCCAGCTCTGGGAAGCCTTTAGGACCCTCCCCCTCCCTGAGGCGGCCAAGGCCCCCCTGGAAAGCGCCCTGCGCCTGGCGGAGGAGACCCTGAAGGAGGGTGGCTTCCCCGAGCTAAAACCCCTGGAAGCGGAGCTGGAGCGCCTCATGGAGGAGGCCAGGCGCAAAAGGGAGGAGGAAAAGCGCCTGGAAGAGGAGAGGATGTCCCTCCTCCGGGAACTGGGTTCTAAGGGGGAGGCTTTCCTTCCCCTCCTGCAGGAGCTGCAAGCCCTCCCCCCCGAGGCCCTCCCCGAGCGCCTTCCCGAGATCCAGGCCCGCTACGCCGCCCTCCTCAAAGCCCAAGGGGAGGAGGCCCTCCTCAAGGCCAAGCTCCAGGAGGCGGAGGAGGCCCTGGCCACCCTGCGCCCGCAGGCCTTGGCCCTGGGCCTCGAGGGAGCGGTGGGAGAGGCGGAGAGGGCCTTGGCCGAAGGCAGGCTCCCCGACCTCGAGGCCCTCAGGAAGGCGCTGGCGGAAACCCGGGCCCAGGCGAGGAAGGAGGCCCTGGAAGAGCTCTCCCAGCTTCAGCGGCTGGCGGAGCGCTTCCTTGGCTTTGGAGGGGAAGGGGTGCTGCGGAGCATTGAGGAGGAAAAGGCCAAGCCCCTCCCCAACCCCACCCCCATCGCCCGGGCCCTGCAGGCCCTAAGGAGGCGTCTGGAAGCGAAGCGTGAGGAGCTTCTCACCCGCCTCACCGCCCTCTTCCAGGCCTTTGCCCCCCTGCAAAGCTTCCAGAGCAAAACGGGCCGCCGCCTAAAGCCCCTCATGGAGGTGCTCAAGGGCGCCCAAGAGCGGCTTCCCCGCCTGGGCCCGCAAGGGGTCTTGCAGGTGGAGAAGACCTTGGCCCAGGCGGAAGCCCTCCTCCGGGAGCTGGAAAAGGAGGCCGAGGCCGCCAAGGCTGTGCTCCGGGAGATCCGGGGAGCGGACCTCGAGGCCCTCCTGGGGGTCTTTGACCAGGAGGAAGCCGCTAAAGACCTGGATCGGCTCCGGATTCCCGGAGTGGAGGCCTTGGGCTTCCTGGAGGAAACCCCACCCCTGCCCAAAGAGCCCCTTCTGGCCCTCAAACGGGCCCTGGAGCCCCTGGATAGGGCCCTGGGAAAGAAGCACGGCCCCGCCGTGGTCCTCTTCCGGGAAAAGGCCCTGGTCCTGGCCCCCTTCGCCGGCAAAACCCTGGTGGCCCTCCTGGAGAAGCCCGCCCTCTCCGCCTTCCTCCTGGAGCTCACCTCCTAGGGTGCTACACTGGAAGTAGTGGTCGTCCGCGAAGGTCTTTGGGAAAAACTGGAACCAGGCCTCGCCCACCTCACCCCGGAGGACCGGGAAAAGGTGCGGGAGGCCTACCGCTTTGCCGAGGAAGCCCACCGGGGGCATCTCAGGAAAAGCGGGGAGCCCTACATCACCCACCCCGTGGCCGTGGCGGAGATCCTGGCCTCCCTGGGCATGGACGCGGACACCGTGGCCGCGGGCCTCCTCCACGACACCATGGAGGACTGCGGCGTGCCCGGGGAGGAGCTGGAGAAGCGCTTCGGCCCCGCGGTGCGCCGGATCGTGGAGGGGGAGACCAAGGTCAGCAAGCTCTACAAGCTGGCCAACCTCGAGGGGGAGGAGAAGCGGGCCGAGGACCTCCGCCAGATGTTCATCGCCATGGCGGAGGACGTGCGCATCATCATCGTGAAGCTGGCGGACCGCCTGCACAACCTCCGCACCCTGGAGCACATGCCCGAGGAGAAGCAAAAGCGCATCGCCCAGGAAACCCTGGAGATCTACGCCCCCCTGGCCCACCGCCTGGGGATGGGGCAGATCAAGTGGGAGCTGGAGGACCTCTCCTTCCGCTACCTCCACCCTGAGGCCTACCAAGCCCTCCTCTTCCGCCTCCAGGAGACCCAAGAGGCCCGGGACCGCTTGGTGAAGCGGGCCATGGACGTCTTGGAGGAAAACCTAAAAAAGGACGTCCTCCTGCAAAGCCAGCTCCAGGGTTTTGAGGTCACGGGGAGGCCCAAGCACCTCTACTCCATCTGGAAGAAGATGGAAAGGGAGGGGAAGGCCCTGGAGCAGATCTACGACCTCCTGGCGGTGCGGGTCATCCTGGACCCCAAGCCCCCCCCCACCGAGGAGGCCAAGGGCCTGAGGGAGAAGCAGGTCTGCTACCACGTCCTGGGCCTGGTCCACGCCCTCTGGCAGCCCATCCCGGGAAGGGTCAAGGACTACATCGCCGTGCCCAAGCCCAACGGCTACCAGAGCCTCCACACCACGGTCATCGCCTTAGAAGGCCTCCCCTTGGAGGTGCAGATCCGCACCCGGGAGATGCACCGCATCGCCGAGTACGGCATCGCCGCCCACTGGCTCTACAAGGAAGGCCTCACCGACCCCGAGGAGGTGAGGAGGCGGGTTTCCTGGCTCAAGAGCATCCAGGAATGGCAGCAGGAATTTTCTAGCTCCCGGGAGTTCGTGGAGGCGGTGACCCGGGACCTCTTGGGCGGGCGGGTCTTCGTCTTTACCCCTAAGGGGCGGATCATCAACCTGCCCAAAGGGGCTACCCCGGTGGACTTCGCCTACCACATCCACACCGAGGTGGGGCACCACATGGTGGGGGCCAAGGTGAACGGCAGGATCGCCCCCCTCTCCTACGAGCTGCAAAACGGGGACATGGTGGAGATCCTCACCGCCAAAAACGCCCACCCCTCCAAGGACTGGCTGGAGTTCGCCAGGACCCGGACCGCCAAAAGCAAGATCCGCCAGTACTTCCGCGCCCAGGAGCGCCAGGAAACCCTGGAGAGGGGCCAGACCCTCCTGGAGCGCTACCTGAAGCGCCGGGGCCTGCCGAGGCCCACGGACAGCGGGCTGGAGGAGGCGGCCAAAAGGCTTGGCCTCACCCCCTCCCCTGAGGAGCTCTACCTAGCCCTGGCCCTAAACCGCCTCACCCCCAGGCAGGTGGCGGAAAAGCTCTACCCCAAGGCCCTCCTCAAGCCGGAGAGCCCCAAGAGGGTCCCCAAGAACGAGTGGGGGATCCACCTGGACCAGGACCTCGAGGCCCCCATCCGCCTGGCCTCCTGCTGCGAGCCCATGAAGGGGGACAGCATCCTGGGCTTCGTCACCCGGGGCCGGGGGGTCACGGTGCACCGGGCGGACTGCCCCAACCTGCGCCGCCTCCTCGGGGGCCCCGAGGCGGATCGGGTCCTAGGGGCCTACTGGGAGGGCGTGGGCGGGAAGGTGGCCACCCTCGAGGTCCTGGCCCAGGACCGGGCCGGCCTCCTCCGGGACGTGATGCAGGTGGTGGCGGAGGCGGGGAAGAGCGCCTTGGGCTCGGAGACCCGCATCCTGGGGCCTGTGGCCCGGATCCGCCTCCGCCTCACCGTGGGAGACGGGGAGCGGGAGGCCCTGGCCCAGGCCCTGAGGGGCGTGAAGAGCGTGGAGGAGGTGCGCTGGGTATGAGCCCCAGAAAAGAGCTTATAGAAGCTTTACCCAGACCTCCCGCTCCCTGGGCCCGTCGTACTCCGCCAGGAAGACCTGCTGCCAGCGCCCCAGGCGAAGCCGCCCCCCCTCGGCGGGGAGGAGGAGGTGGACCCCGGTGAGGAGGGTTTTGAGGTGGGCGTGGCTGTTCCCCTCGCCGTGGCGGTCCTTGGGGTGGAGGCGGGGGGCGAGCTCGGAGAGGCGCAGGAGGAGGTCATGGGCCACATCGGGGTCGGCCCCCTCCTGCACCGTGAGGCCGCAGGTGGTGTGGGGCACGAAGAGGTAGACCAGGCCGGTATGCCCCTCCAGAACGCCTTCCACCGCCCGGGTGATGTTCACCAACCCCTCAGGGGGCGTGCGCACCGCAATCCTTTTCATGGACCAAGCCTACTAGGAAAGGCGGGAGGTGCGGAGGAAGAAGCGCTTCTCCACGGGGAAGGGGCGGTCCAAATCGCCAAATTCCGCCTCCGCCCAGGAAAAAAGCCGGGGCATCACCCGTTCATGGACCTCCTGCGGCACCCTTTTGGTGAAGGAGAAAAGCCGCTCAAAGAGGGACTCGAGGGCCTCCCTCAGGGTGCGCTCCTCCCGCCAGGCCACCACCTCCCGGGTCTTGGGCCTGAGGCCAAGCCGCCTTAAGGCCTCCTCCACCTCGGAAAGGCGCCTTCTGTGGAGCCCCCGCTCCACCAAGACCCCCTCCTCCGCCAAAAGCTCCCGCCACCTTTCCTGGAGGCGGCACTCGGGCTCGGCGACCACCTGGTCCCAGCCCTCCAGAAGGACCCCCCCCGGTTTCAGGACCCTTAAGGCCTCGGCCAAGGCCCTCGGCCAGTCAGGAATGAGGTGCCACAGGTGGACGGCAATCACCCCATGCACGCTCTCCCCGGGAAGGGGGATCTCCCGGGCATCGGCCACGAGAAGGCGCACCTTGCGCATGACCCCCGCCGCCTTCTGCCGGAAGACCTCCAGCATGGCGGGGTCGCAGTCCAGGGCGATGTACCGGTACCCCCGGGCGATGAGGGGGAGGGCGATCCGCCCCGTGCCCACCCCCAGCTCCAGGAGGACAGGCTCCTCCCCCTTGCCCGCCACGGCGTGGCCCATGGCGGTGGCGATCCGCCCCGCCACCTCGGGAGGGTAGGCCCGGAGGCGGTCGTAGGCGTAGGCCACCCGGGTAAGGGCGCTGGACATCTCCCATCCCATTGTACGGGGTATACTCCGGGGCATGAAAGGGCTCATTCTGGCCGCAGGAAGGGGCACGAGGCTCCGCCCCCTCACCCATACCAGGCCCAAGCCGGTGATCCGGGTGGCGGGCCGCCCCATCATCCACTACGCGGTGGAAAACCTTTTGGAAGCGGGCGTAGGGGAGATCGGGGTGGTGGTCTCCCCAGAGACGGAAAAGGATCTGCGCCTGGCCCTCGAGGGGTATCCCGTGGGCTTCATCCTCCAGGAGGAACCCCAGGGGCTGGCCCACGCCGTGGCCGTGGCCCGGGACTTCCTAGGAGACAGCCCCTTTGTCCTCTACCTGGGGGACAACCTCTTCCAGAAGGGCATCCGGCCTTATCTGGAGTCCTTTCGGGAGGGGGTGAGCGCCGTCTTAGCCCTGGTCCGGGTGGAAGACCCCAGGCAGTTTGGGGTGGCCGTCCTAGAGGGGAGCCGGATCGTGCGGCTTTTGGAGAAGCCCAAGGAGCCCCCCTCGGACCTGGCGGTGGCGGGGGTGTACGTCTTCTCCCCGGAGGTGTGGGAGGTCATCCCTGGCCTTCGCCCCTCCGCCCGGGGGGAGTACGAGATCACCGACGCCATCCAGGGGCTCATTGACCAGGGGAGGCGGGTGGTAGGGGTAGAGGTCATAGGGTGGTGGAAGGACACGGGCCGCCCCGAGGACCTTCTGGACGCCAACCGCCTCCTCCTGGAGGAGCTCGCCCCCAGGGTGGAAGGCGAGGTGGTGGAGAGCGCCCTCACCGGGAGGGTGGTGGTGGAAAAGGGAGCCAGGGTGGTGAAGAGCACCGTGATCGGCCCCGCCTTCATCGGAGAGGGGGCGGTGGTGGAGGGGGCCTATGTGGGGCCCTTCACCTCCTTGGGACCCGGGGTGAGGGTGGCGGGCTCGGAGGTGGAGTACTCCATCCTCGAGGACCACGCTGTCCTGGAAAACGTCCCCCTGCGCCTCCAGGAGAGCATCCTGGGGGTAGGGACCAGGGTGGGGAGCCGCAACGGCCTCCCCCGGGCCCACCGCCTGGTCCTGGGGGACCTCTCCCAGGTGGAGCTGGCCTGAGCCGCCGAGCTTTCCCCAGGCAAAAGGGGCATGGGACTCCTGGATCTTTTGGACGAGACCTACCAGAGGGGCGAGACCCTGGCCGACCGCCTCGGGGTGAGCCGGGCCGCGGTCTCCAAGGAAGCAAAGCGGCTTTTGGCCGAGGGCTTTCCCGTGGAGGTGGGCCGGCGAGGCTACCGCATCCGCCCCGGCACCCCCCTCCCCCACCTCTTCCAGCCCAAAGGACGCCTGGGAAAGCCCTACCGCTACCTGGGCCGGGTGGGGAGCACCCAGGACATCCTCAGGGCCTGGGCCGAGGCGGGGGCCCCCGAGGGGGCCCTGGTCCTGGCCGAGGTGCAGGAGAAGGGGCGGGGCCGCCGGGGAAGGGGGTGGGAAAGCCGCTCTGGGGAGAGCCTCACCTTCTCCCTCCTCTTGAGGCCCGCCCTGCCCCTCTCCGCCCTAAGCCTCCTCCCCCTCCTCGCGGGCCTGGCCCTCTGGGAGGCCGTGGGGCTTGGGGGGCTCAAGTGGCCCAACGACCTCTTGGCCCCGGACGGGAGGAAGCTGGCGGGCGTCCTCCTGGAGGCCAAGGCCGAGGGCGAGGAGGTGGCCTACGCCCTCCTGGGGGTGGGGGTCAACGTGGCCTGGGCCCCGGAGGGGGCGGCCTTTCTCCAGGAGTTCGGCTCCTACTCCAGGCGGGAGGTCCTCCTCGCCTTCCTCCGCCACCTGGAGGCCCTCCTTCCCCTCCTCGAGGACCCCGAAACCCTCCTCGCCCGCTACCGTCAGGCCTCCTCTACCCTGGGGCAGAGGGTGCGGGTGGAAACCCCCAAAGGGAGGGTGGAGGGGGTGGCGGAAGACCTCCTCCCCGACGGGAGCCTCCTGGTGGGGGGGGTGCGGGTGGGGGCGGGGGAGGTGGAGCTTCTCCCCCTCCTTGAGTAAGCCAGGCTTAGATTTTCCTCACACCTTGTGTTACTATAAGGTCAGGTATGTTCGCCCGCATCTTCACCAAGGAGGAGGCCGATGCCCTCCTGCCTGAGCTCAGACGGGTCCTTAAGGAGATGCGCCAGGCCAAGGCCGAGCTCCTCCTGGCCCAGTCGCGGCTCCCCGAGGCCCGGGGGGTGGAAAGGAGGGCGTTGGAGGAGGAGATCCGCTTCCTCATGGGCACCCTCGAGGCCGACGCCCGCTACCTGGCCTCCCTGGGCGTCTTCCTCAAGGACCTGGACCGGGGCCTCGTGGACTTCCCCGCCCGCCTTGGGGGCGAGGTGGTCTTCCTCTGCTGGCAGGAGGGGGAGGCCGAGGTGGGTCACTACCACCCCCTCTCCGGGAGCTTCAAGGACCGCCTCCCCCTAAAGGCTACCCTTCTCCCCCAAAAGACCCGCCCCGGCGAAACTCGGCCAGGCGCCTGAGGTCCTCTTGGACCAAGTCGTCCCGGCCTGCCAGGGACTCCAGGTGGTGCCTGAGCTCGTGGAGGAGGGTTTCCCACACCTCCCCCTCCCAGCCAAACCCCGGCCCCGCCACCTCCAAAAAGGAGCCATAGTAGAGAGCAATGTGCCGCCCCAGGCCCTCAAAACCCTGGAAGGCGGAGGGGGGGCCTGGGTCCAGGTACTCCCCAAGCCGCCACACGCCCTTAAGCCCCGGCTCCGGTTTGGCCTCCGGCAGGACGTGCACCCCCTGCACTCCCCGCTTGAAGGGCTCGGGGATCTCTTGCCAAAGGCGCTCCACCAGGTTCACAAACTCGAGGTAGGTCATGGCCGGTGATAGGGGTGCCCCACCCTCAGGGTGAGGATGCGGTAGAGTTGCTCCAGGAGAACCAGAAGGGCCAGCTCGTGCTGCAAGGTCAGGGGGGAGAGGGAAAGGACGAGGTCCGCACCTCGCCGCACCTCCTCCGGGTGCCCCTCTGCCCCTCCGATTAGGAAGGCCACCCGTTCGCCCTCAAAACCCAGCAGAAAGCGGTAAAGCTCCTCCGTGGTGAAAAGCCTCCCCCGCTCGTCCAAGACGATCTTCCGGTGTCCCTCCGCCTTGGGCCAAAGCTCCTTGGCTTCACGCACAAAGAGAAGCTCCAGGGGGGCGTAGCGGCGGATGCGCTCCCCATAGAGCTCCACCCCCAGCCGGGCATAGGGGAGCCTAGGCTTCCCCACCGCCACCACCCGCAGCCGCACACCTAGAGGTTATACTCGGGGCGAAGGGAAAGTGGGACCTGCCCCACCCCGAAACGCCCCCAAGCCCTTACCCAGGGCGGGGCTTCGGCGCCAAAAGCGCCTTTGGAAGGAGGGTTTATGGTAACGAACACCCACCGGTTCCAGCCCTTCACCCCCGAGCCCATAAGGCTTATAGGGGAGAAAGGGGAGTGGTTAGGGGATTTCCCCTTGGACCTAGGGGAGGAAAACCTAAGGCGGCTTTACCGGGATATGCTGGCTGCCCGGATGCTGGACGAGCGCTACACCATCCTGATCCGCACCGGCAAGACCAGCTTCATCGCCCCCGCCGCCGGGCACGAGGCCGCCCAGGTGGCCATCGCCCACGCCGTCAGGCGGGGGTTTGACTGGCTCTTCCCCTACTACCGGGACCACGGCCTGGCCTTGGCCTTAGGGATTCCCGCCAAGGAGCTCTTCGGCCAGATGCTGGCCACCCAGGCCGACCCCAACCGGGGGCGGCAGATGCCGGAGCACCCGGGCTCCCAGGCCCTCAACTACTTCACCGTGGCCTCCCCCATCGCCTCCCACGTGCCCCCCGCCGCCGGGGCCGCCATCAGCATGAAGCTCCTGCGCACCGGCCAGGTGGCGGTCTGCACCTTCGGGGACGGGGCCACCAGCGAAGGGGACTGGTACGCGGGCATCAACTTCGCCGCGGTGCAGGGAGCCCCTGCGGTCTTCATTGCCGAGAACAACTTCTATGCCATCAGCGTGGACTACAGCCGCCAGACCCACAGCCCCACCATCGCCGACAAGGCCCACGCCTTCGGCATCCCCGGCTACCTGGTGGATGGAATGGACGTCCTCGCCAGCTACTACGTGGTCAAGGAAGCCATAGAGCGGGCCCGGATGGGGGAAGGCCCCAGCCTGGTGGAGCTCAGGGTCTACCGCTATGGCCCCCACTCCTCCGCCGACGACGACAGCCGCTACCGCCCCAGGGAGGAGGTGGAAGCCTGGCGCAAAAAGGACCCCATCCTCCGCTTCCAGCGCTTCCTGGAAGGCAAGGGGCTTTGGAACCTGGAGTGGGAGGAGCATCTCATGGAGGAGATCCGCAGGGAGCTGGAGCAGGGCCTGAAGGAAGCCGAGGAGGCCGGGCGCATCCCCCCTGAGTGGATGTTTGAGGACGTCCTCTCCGAAAAGCCCTGGCACCTCCTGCGCCAGGAGGCCCTCCTTAAGGAGGAGCTCTAGGGGGTGGGTATGGCCCTCATGACCATGGTGCAGGCCCTGAACCGGGCCCTGGACGAGGAGATGGCCAAGGACCCCAGGGTGGTGGTCCTGGGGGAGGACGTGGGGAAAAGGGGCGGGGTTTTCCTGGTGACCGAGGGGCTTCTGCAAAAGTACGGTCCCGACCGGGTCATGGACACCCCCCTCTCCGAGGCGGCCATCGTGGGGGCCGCCTTGGGCATGGCGGCCCACGGCCTGAGGCCCGTGGCCGAGATCCAGTTCGCCGACTACATCTTCCCGGGCTTTGACCAGCTGGTGAGCCAGGTGGCCAAGCTCCGCTACCGCTCGGGGGGCCAGTTCACCGCGCCTTTGGTGGTGCGCATGCCCTCCGGGGGTGGGGTCAAGGGGGGGCACCACCACTCGCAAAGCCCCGAGGCCCACTTCGTCCACACCGCAGGCCTCAAGGTGGTGGCGGTCTCCACCCCCTACGACGCCAAGGGCCTCCTCAAGGCCGCCATCCGCGACGAGGACCCCGTGGTCTTCCTGGAGCCCAAAAGGCTCTACCGCTCGGTGAAGGAGGAGGTGCCGGAGGAAGACTACCTCCTCCCCCTGGGCAAGGCCGCCATCCGGCGGGAGGGGAAGGACCTCTCCCTCATCGCCTACGGAGCGGTGATGCCCGAGGTCTTGCAGGCGGCGGAGGAGCTGGAGAAGGCCGGGGTCTCCGCCGAGGTCCTGGACCTCCGTAGCCTCATGCCCTGGGACTACGAGGCGGTGATGAACTCCGTGGCCAAGACCGGGCGGGCGGTCCTCGTCGCCGACGCCCCCAGGCACGCCAGCTTCATCAGCGAGGTGGCGGCCACCATCGCCGAGGACATCCTGGACATGCTCCTCGCTCCCCCCATCCGGGTCACCGGCTTTGACACCCCTTACCCCTACGCCCAGGACAAGCTCTACATGCCCACGGTGACCCGGATCCTGAACGCCGCCAAGCGGGCGCTAGACTACTAGCAATAAGGAGGCTGTATGCGCCTAAAGGTGGTTCTGGAAAAAAGCGAAGAGGGAGGATATACCGTCTACGTGCCCGCCCTTCCCGGTTGCATCAGCGAGGGGGACACCCTGGAAGAGGCTTTGGCCAACATCCGCGAGGCTATAGCCCTTTACCTGGAGCCCCTGGAGGAGGAGCTTCCGGAGGATGCCCAGCTGGCCGAGGTAGAAGTTTGAAGGTGCCCTCCTTGTCCTACAAACGGGTGGTCAGAGCACTGGAAAGGGCAGGTTTTCAGGTGGTGCGTCAAAGGGGAAGCCATATCCGGATGGAGAAACGGCTAGGAGAAAAGCGAATCATCGTCATCGTGCCTGCGCATACCCCCATCAAGCGATCTACCCTAGCCCACATCCTTAAGGATGCTCAGCTTTCCCTTGAGCATTTCTTAGATCTAATCTAGGGAGAGTTTATGCCTAAGGAAATCCTCATGCCCGAGCTCGCCGAAAGCGTGGTGGAAGGCGAGATCCTGAAGTGGCTGGTGGAGGAAGGCGACTACCTGAAGAAGGACCAGCCCTTCGTGGAGGTCATGACCGACAAGGTCACCGTGGAGCTCCCCTCCCCCTACGAAGGCGTCCTCCTGAAGAAGCTGGCCAAGGAAGGGGAGGTGGTCAAGGTCCATGCTCCCATCGCCCTCATCGCCGAGCCGGGGGAGGCCGTGGAGGGGGTAAAGGAAGCCCCCCCGGTCCAGGCGGTGGAGGAGCGCTCCATCGTGGAGCCGGGCCTTCCCCCCAAGGAGGAAAGGGAGGACCTCTCCCTCTTCCGGCCCGACCCCACGGAGGTGGCGGTGAAAAACCCCTTCCTGGCCGAAAGGCCCAAGGAAGAGCGGGGAAGGGTCCTGGCCGTCCCCGCCGCCAGGAAGCTGGCCCGGGAGCTGGGCATCCCCATTGAGGCGGTCCCGGGCTCGGGGCCCCTGGGCCGGGTGCGGGTGGAGGATGTCCGGGCCTACGCCGAAAAGCTGAAGGCCCCGCCCTCTCCCGCCCCGGCGCCGGCCTCCCCGCCCCCCCAGGAGGCCCCCGCCCCGGTGGGCTTCCCACCTTCTCCCAGGTACACCTCCCCCAAGGGGTACGAGCACCTGGAGGAGCGCGTCCCCCTACGGGGCATTCGCCGCACCATCGCCCAGGGCCTCTGGCAGAGCCACCTCTACACCGTCCGCACCCTCAACGTGGACGAGGCCGACCTCACCGAGCTGGTGGCCCTCAGGGAGAGGCTAAAGGGCGAGGCCGAGGCCCAGGGGGTCAAGCTCACCTACCTGCCCTTCATCGTCAAGGCGGTGGTGCGGGCCCTGAAGAAGTACCCCATGCTCAACACCAGCTTGGACGAGGAAAGGGGGGAGGTGGTCTACAAGCGCTACTACCACATCGGCATCGCCGTGGCCACGGAAAGGGGCCTCATCGTCCCCGTGGTCCGGGACGCCGACCGCAAGAGCCTCCTGGAGCTGGCCCAGGAGATCGCCCTTCTCTCGCAAAAGGCCAGGGAGGGCCGCCTGGCTCCGGAAGAGGTTTCCGGTTCCACCTTCACCATCACCAACATCGGCTCCGTAGGGGCCACCCTGAGCTTCCCCATCATCAACGTCCCCGAGGCGGCCATTTTGGGCGTGCACTCCATAAGGAAGCGCCCCTGGGTCATGCCCGACGGCTCCATCCAGGCCCGGGACATCATGTTCCTCTCCCTCTCCTTTGACCACCGTCTCGTTGACGGGGCCGAGGCCGCCATGTTCACCCGGGAGGTCATCCGGCTCCTGGAAAAGCCCGAGACCCTGATGCTGGAGATGTGAGAAGGCCCAACGGAGGACATCATGAACCACGAAAGCTATTACGACCTCATCGTCATCGGCACCGGGCCCGGGGGGTACCACGCCGCCATCCGGGGGGCCCAGCTGGGCCTGAGGGTTCTGGCGGTGGAGGCGGAAAAGGTGGGCGGGGTCTGCCTCAACGTGGGGTGCATCCCCACCAAGGCCCTCCTGCACGCCGCCGAGACCCTCCACGCCCTGAAGGCCGGGGAGGCCTTCGGCCTGAAGGCGGAGGCCGCCCTGGACCACCAAAAGCTCGCCGCCTGGCGCGACGGCGTGGTGAAGAAGCTCACGGGAGGCGTGGCCACCCTGCTTAAGGGCAACAAGGTGGACCTGGTCCAGGGCTTCGCCCGGCTCCTCGGCCCCAAGGAGATAGAGGTGGGTGGGAGCCGCTACCGGGCCCAAAGCCTCATCCTGGCCACGGGGAGCGAGCCCATGCCCCTCGAGGGCTTTCCCTTCGGGGAAGACGTCTGGGACTCCACCCGCGCCCTTAGGGTGGAGGAAGGGGTTCCCAGGCGCCTCCTGGTAATCGGCGGGGGGGCGGTGGGGCTGGAGTTCGGCCAGATCTACCGCCGCCTAGGCGCGGAGGTCACCCTCATTGAGTACATGCCGGAGATCCTGCCCCAAGGGGACCGGGAGACCGCAGGCCTCCTAAGGCGCGCCCTGGAGAAGGAGGGCATCCGGGTCCTCACCGGCACCAAGGCCCTGGGCTACGAGAAAAAGAAAGACGGCCTCCACGTCCTCCTCGCCCCCGCAGAAGGAGGAAAGGAGGAGATCCTGGTGGTGGACAAGGTCCTGGTGGCCGTGGGCCGGAGGCCCCGCACCCAGGGCTTGGGCCTGGAGAAGGCGGGCATCGCCCTGGACGAGAGGGGCTTCGTGCGGGTGAACGCCCGCATGGAAACGAACCAGAAAGGGGTCTACGCCATCGGGGACGTGGCCAGGCCGCCCCTCCTGGCCCACAAGGCCATGAAGGAAGGCCTGGTGGCCGCCGAAAACGCCGCCGGGAAGGACGCCCTTTTTGACTACCAGGTCCCCGCCGTGGTCTACACCGCCCCCGAGTGGGCGGGGGTGGGCCTCACCGAGGAGGAGGCCAAGAAGGCCGGGTACAGGGTGCGGGTGGGCAAGTTCCCCCTGGCCGCCTCGGGGCGGGCCCTCACCCTGGGAGCCCCGGAGGGCCTGGTCAAGGTGGTGGGGGACGAGGAGACGGACCTGCTCCTCGGGGTCTTCATCGTGGGGCCCCAGGCGGGGGAGCTCATCGCCGAGGCCACCTTAGCCCTGGAGATGGGGGCCACCCTCACCGACCTGGCCCTCACCGTCCACGCCCACCCCACCCTTTCCGAGGGGCTCATGGAGGCGGCGGAAGCCTTCCACAAGCGGGCTATCCACATCCTGAACCGCTAAGGGCCCGCACATAAACTTGGGAGCGCGGGAGCCCCTTGGGGTGCAGGCGCACCTTCCGGGGCCCCCGCCGTGGCAAGAGCCACGGCGGGGTACTTAGCATATCTCCGCGTTCGCCCAGCGCTCCAGAAGCTTCAGGGCCTCCACGTGGTCGGCCTCAGGCCCCAGCTTCCGCTTGGCCATCTCGTAGACCTCCCGGGTGAGGCGGAGGAGGGGGCTTGGGGCCTTCTCCCCTTCCAGAACCCTCATGGCGATCCCCAGGTCCTTGACCAGGAGGCCCAGGGCGAAGGTCTTGGGGAAGGCCCGGGTGAGGACCCTCTCGGGAATCAGGTTCTCGGTGGCATTGGAGCGGCCCGAGGAGGCGTTGATGACCTCCAGGGCCTTCTTTGCGGAAACCCCCTGGGCCACCAGGGCCACGAGGCCCTCCCCCGCCGCCCACAGGTTCACCGCCAAAAGGGCGTTGTTGATGGCCTTCACCGCGTGCCCCGCCCCCACGGGCCCCACGTGGACCACCTTCTTGGCGTAGGCCAGGTAGGGCCTCACCCGCTCCACGGCCTCCTCCGGCCCGCCCAGCATCACGGTAAGGGTCCCCTTCTCCGCCCCCGCCGTGCCCCCGGAGACGGGGGCGTCCAGGTAGACCACGCCCTTTTCCCGAAGGCGCTCGGCGAGCCTCCGGCTCTCCTCGGGGTCGCCGCTGGTGGCGTCCACCCAGTGGGTCCCGGGCCGGAGGTGGGGTAAAAGCCTCTCCGCCACCTGGGCTACCTCCTTGGTGGTGGGCAGGCAGGTGAAGATGACCCCGGCCTCGGCCACCTCCTCGAGGGGAACCGCCCTGGAGCCGAACTCCTCCTGGTGCCTCAGGGCCTTTTGGAAGGTGCGGTTCCAGACCAGGGTGGGGAAGCGCCGGGCCAGGTGGGCCGCCATGGGGTAGCCCATGGCCCCAAGACCGATGAAGGCCACCTTGTCCATACGCCCTTTTTACCAGATGCGGAGGAGCTTGGCGAGACCCCGGAGCAGGAAGAGGAAGAGGAGGCTAAAGGCCATGGCCACGGCGAGGAAGACGAAAAAGCCCGGGCCAAAGCTCCCCCCAAGGACCATCTCCCTGAGCCAAAGCCCCGCCGGGAAGGCCAGGAGCCAGGTGAGGAGGAGGTTCCTCCAGCTGGGCCTCCGGTAGGTGCCGAGGAAGGGGCTTAGGAGGAGCCAGACAAAGAGGACGGGAAGCAGGTTTCTGGCAAGGCCCCCTAGGTCCACCGGCCGCCCGTGGGAAAGAAGCCCCACCAGGGCGAAGAGGAACAGGGCCAGCAGGTCCAGGAAGAAGAGCCTCATCGGCCCAAAGCCTCCAAAAACACCCGGTCCGCCCGATAGGAGCTCCGCACCAGAGGCCCGGCGAAGACCTCCTTAAAGCCCATCTCGTAGCCCCAGGCGGCGTACTTCTGGAAGTCCTCCGGGGGCACGTAACGGGCCACGGGCAGGTGGGCGGGGGTGGGGCGCAGGTACTGGCCCAGGGTCAGGATGTCCACCCCGGCGGCCCGGAGGTCCGCCATGGCCTCCCGGATCTCCTCTTCCTCCTCCCCTAGGCCCAGCATGAGGCTGGACTTGGTGAGGATCTCGGGCCTCACCCGCTTGGCGTGGGCCAGGACCTTCAGGGTCTGTTCGTAGCCCGCCCGGGGGTCCCGCACCCTGGAGGTGAGGCGGCGCACGGTCTCCAGGTTCTGGGCGTAGACCTCGGGGTTCGCCGCCAGGACCGTCTCCACCGCCTTTAGGTCCCCCTGAAAATCGGGGGTGAGGGCCTCCACCAGGACTCCGGGGGCCCGCTCCTTGATGGCCCGGATGGTGGCGGCGAAGTGGGAGGCGCCGCCGTCGGGGAGGTCGTCCCGGTCCACGCTGGTGAGGACCACGTAGCGCACCCCCATGCGGGCGATGGCCTCGGCCACCCTCTCGGGCTCCTCCGGGTCCACCCAGCCCCTGGGGTTTCCCGTGTCCACGGCGCAGAACTTGCAGGCCCGGGTGCAGACGCTTCCCAGGATCATGACCGTCAGGGTGCCGTGGGTCCAGCACTCGCCCACATTGGGGCAGAGGGCCTCCTGGCAAACGGTGTGGAGCTTGAGGTCCCGCACCATGGCCTTCAGGGCCTGGTACTTGGGCCCGGTGGGGAGGGTGGCCCTGAGCCAGGCGGGCTTGTGGCGGTCCACGGGCTCGGGCCGGGCCTGGGCCAGGCCGTGCTTCACCACCTTGAGGGGGATGACCTCCCCCGTGGGCGAGAGGAGCTCTAAGGTCTCAAACTTGGGCTTCATCCTTCCTCCAAAGGCGGGGCTTCATGCCGAAGACTTGGGCGAAGGCCTCCACCACCCGGGCCTTGACCTCCGCCATGGGCACCTTCCTCCCGAGGAGCCTCTCCAGGGAGGTGACCCCCTTGCCCTTCAGGCCGCAGGGGACGATGACGGAGAAGTCGTTCAGGTCCGTGGACACGTTGAGGGCGAAGCCGTGGAAGCTCACCCCCTCCTTCACCGCCACCCCGATGGCGCAGAGCTTGTCCTCCCCCACCCAGACCCCGGCGTAGCCCGGGGTGGGGTAGGCCTCGAGGCCGTAGTCCGCCGCCACCCTCACGATGACCTCCTCTATCTGCCTGAGGAAGCGGCGCACCTCCCGGTCCACGGGGAAGATGGGGTAGCCCACCAGCTGCCCCGGCCCGTGGTAGGTGACGTCCCCGCCCCGCTCCACCCAGTAGAGCGCAAAGCCCTGCTCCCGGTACCAGCTCTCGGGGAAGAGGAGGTTTTCCCCGGTGGCCTTCCGCCCCAGGGTGATGACCCGGGGGTGCTCCAGGAGGAGGAGGGTGGGGGGGCGGCTTCCCGCCACCACCTCCCGGTGCACCGCCTTCTGGTACGCCCAGGCCTCCCCGTAAGGGATGAGGCCTAGGTCTTCCACGACAAACTCCACGCCTCTAAGCATACGCCAAGGGCGGGGCCAGCAAAAAGGGCGGGGTCACCCCCGCCCCTGGCGGCCTGCCGGGAAGGGGTTACTGGGCCACCACGCTCACCTTGAGGCTGATGGGCACCTCGGGGTGGGGTTTGTAGGTGAGGACGTACTCCCCCAGTTCCTTGATGGGCTTCTCCAGGCCTAGGCGCTTGGGGTCAATGGTGATGCCGTGCTGGCGGGAAAGGGCCTCGGCGATGTCCTTGGCGGTGACGGAGCCGTAGATCTTGTTCTCCCCAGCCCGCACCGGGATGGTGAGGGTG
>Ga0308405_1000518_pt1 | contig 21960 bp, 17 predicted proteins | sample HotsprSampleMS13_FD_203473 | JGI IMG/M metagenome (GOLD analysis project Ga0308405, IMG submission 203473) | Hot spring phototrophic mat microbial communities from Mushroom Spring, Yellowstone National Park, Wyoming, United States - 20060912_MS13 ...
GCTGTCCCGACGGTCGATCAGGAACTGGTAGTAGACGATCGGGATGACTATGGCGAGGGCGATCCCGAGGATGATGTAGCCGAGGATGGTAAGGGCGATGAAGGCGATGAGCGAGAGCAGGGCCGAGATCCGGACGAAGTCGTAGAACGAGATATCGAAGTCGGCTGCCTCAAACTGCGATTTGAAGCGATCGAGGAACGAGGGCAAGGTTTGGCGTTGTCCGGTCGTCAACGAGACTTGGCGAGGGGTGACGATAGCGACCCAAATGGCCGCCACGCCAGCTGCGGCGAGCACGGCCATCAAGACACCGATGTCATTGAACATGCCCGCATTATATGCCGCTCATATTAAGATCTCAATCGGCAGTGCAGCCTGGAGCTTGACTTCCTTCATCAGCCAGTTCGCACGCTCTTCGGAGTATCCCTCAAGGGCTGCTCTGAAGTCCGGGTTTGTGCGCGCGAGGAGGATCGCTACTCTCGTGATGGGTGCGCTTGGGTCAGGGACGATGGCGAAGTGATAGGCTGCGATTTGGGCACCCAGCGCGCAGCGGTCAGACAGCATCAGGTAATGCGTCGGGGTGAAGAGATTGGCGATTGCTGCGATGTCTTTTTTGTTACTCTCGTTTATGGTGTGCCTGCCCGTGTAGCGTGCGCAGAGCGGCACAAGCAGGTTGATAGAGCGCTGGGCAAGCGACTTGTCCTCAAGGTTTGCGAGCCACTTGAGCAGTTGATCGATGCCGGTATATCTGTGGAAGAGCTTAGCGAGGTTTTGTACAAAGGCTCTCCCATCAGCTTCTGTATATTTTTCTTTGTTTTTTGTTGTTATCATATTGCTACTTAGACCAATAATTCCTTTAGCATATTTATACAAATCGCCCCTTTTAATTTTAAAATTATCTTTACTCTCCACCCCCTCAATTTTTTCTTTTTCTTTATTTAATTCCACTATCCTTTCAATAATTTCTTTTCTAATTTTATATCTCACTGAATTTAATTTAATTAAATAATTTGCAAAACTTATCAAATCTATATTTTCTTCTATAATTTTATTAAAATCTGAATTTTCATCTTTTTTTCCTGTTAATATAAATCTTAATATATAAAATTCATTTCCACCATCCTTTAATTTTTCAAAAAATTTGCGCAAATTTTCTTGTTGTTTTTCTGAATTTTCTGGTGTCTTGCTCAATTTAATAATCGAACCAAGGCAGTAAAAAAATATAAACTTCCTATAATTTATTTTATATTCAATTTTTCCATCTAAATTTATATTTAAGATCTCGTCTAGCTTTAAGAATTCTTGAGCTTCTGGATATTGTGCGAGCAAGTAGGCGCTGCGCCAATCTCGCCAGTCCCTCACGCTGTTCCACCGTTTGAGATATTCTCGGTGTGCGCTTGGATTCTCAATTATTTCTTCTTCTTCTTTTAAATTTAAATCGTCTTTTATTCCATGCTCTCTTAAAATATCTTTTGCTTTATTATATATGTCTTTGCTTATTTTAACTAATTCATCTATCATCGGGAAGATTGTATCGTCAGGGGTTTGATAGTCGGTCAGGGCATCCCAGAACGTCAGAGCCAACGCCAACCAGATCGCTGTGTTGTGGTCTTGTTTGTAATCTTTAAAATATTTTAAATTGTCTATAATATTAAAATAAGGGTCATTCATCCATCTAACAATGGAGTTGAGGAACAGACCAGCAGGATCGCTACGATTGTCCATATCTGCCTTATATGAATAGTCCGAACGCGCCCATGTTCATGAGCGCATGAGACGATAACTTGCGCACCGCATCTTTAACGTGATGGTTCTCAATCCACGCGCTTCTAAGCAGCTCAGGCGATGGGTTATCGAGTCCAGCGAGATGACGAGCGAGCAAGCCTGCGTCGCTCCTGCTGCGGCGCACGCTTCTACTCATCAGGGCGAGCCAAATGAGCGCTGCGATCATCGATCACTTCTCGCCACACCTCGTATTCACCATCGCGCAGCATCCGCTGAACACCGAGAGCGCATACACGTCGATCTTGACCGGCGCGCCGGCAGACCAGTGGTCTGCTGCTTTGAGACTCGTGGCGCGTGGAACCCCCATCATAAACGCGACCTAGAATAGGCTGTTGTAGATCGCACCTCTAGATTGTCCCTGCTCATGTCGGCTCAGCCATTCGCTCACCGTGTCGTAGATGCCATCTAGCGAACCGCTAACGACCCTTGGATTTGGCAAGGCCCGCAGGAAATGCACGCCATATTTCTTCTCACTGACTATTCGCGAGTCAAAGACGACCACAACACCGTAGTCCTGCTTGGTGCGAATCAGCCGACCGAAACCCTGCTTAAACAACAAGATGCTGCGCGGCAGCGAGCAATTAAAGAAAACGTTCTTGTCCTTACCCGCGCGCTCGCGCGCGATGAGGATGGGGTCGTCCGGCGGGTCGAACGGCAGATGGCAAATTGCCAAGGCGACCAGGTTCGCACCCGGCACATCTATCCCCTCCCAGAACGTCCGCGCGCCAAGCAACACCGTTCTCTCCCGCTCCTTGAGCAGCGCCAGCATCTCCGTCCGCGACAGTCCATCGCCCTGTTTCAAGACGCGGATCTGATATGGCTCGGCAATGAGCTTCGGCGCGATCCGCTCGTGCGCATCGCGCATGGCGCGATAGGAGTTGAAGAGCGCCAATCCTCGTCCCTCGGACGCGCTGAAGAGCGCGATCAAGCCCTCAGCAAGCTTGTTCCGATATTCCGGAACCTTGACCGATGGCATGTCCTCAACCACGTAGACCAGCGCTGCTTCCTGATAGTTAAACGGCGACGGGACAACCGCGGTAAATGGCGCAGCTTTCCTCAGCCCAAGCTGGTTGATAATGTACGAGAAGCCTTGCTGTGTCGCGTTCTGCACGCTTCTCAGGGTCGCCGAGGTGAGGATTGCAGTGTCCTGTGATTTCCAAAATCCAGCCAGCTTCTCCCCGATCCAAAGCGGCGCACTGCAAAGCGCGATCCGGGCATCCCTGATTTCCTCAATCCATAGTACATCGTCACTACTGCCAAAAGTGACAAACTTAAATACCATATTAAATTTACACATCTCCCTCGTCAAATTCTTTATATAATCAATAATATCCCCCGCAGTTTCAATTTCTTCTTTTATTTTTTCTAACCATGATAACACACCTTCTGTTACATTTCGCCACGTTGACAGAGCGCTCATGACCTCATGTGCAGCCCTCTTAACATTATTTTTATAAAAATCATTTTCTACATCCTCATTTATAACAACCTTCACAGTATCGTCGTCTTTTATTTTATTTGGCCTAACACTCAAAAAGAATTCATTTAAAACTTCAAAAAATCGCTTATAACTGGCCAAGCAGCGTTCTGTCGCCTCCCCCAGCTTGTCAGTTAATTCAGCAAGCTCCGGATAATACATCGCCAAGGAGTTCAGCATCGGAAACAGCTCGTGCGCGTCCCTCGTGCGCACCTTGGGCATCACCTCGGCAAGGTCATCCTTTGTCAAGATCTTCGAAAATGCCTCGGTCGCCGCCTGCTCGAAGTGATGAGCCTCATCGATGATCACGCGCCGGTAACCGGGCAGCACGTGATGGCCGGAGACGATGTCGGCAGCCAGCAGCGCATGGTTGACGATCAGCAAATGGGCAGACGAGGCGCGCTCGTACGCCTTGTAGAAGTAGCAATTGGCATTCCTGCAGCGCTGCATGCTGCAAAACATATTCTCAGCGGAGATCTGCTTGAACATCCCTCGCTCCTTGGCCGTGTCCAATGCGATCTCGTCAACATCGCCGGTCTTCGTCTGGGAGCGCCACAGCAAAATTCGCGCAAGAAAGCGCGCCTCTTCTACGTCTCGCGGCCAGACTTGCTTCATCCTCGCCAAGCTCTTGTCGCATAGATAGCGCCCCTTGCCCTTAAGCAGCGCGACGTTAAAGGGCAGATCCACGACGCGCTTCACGATGGGGATATCCCTCTCCTCGAGCTGTTTTTGCAACGTCGTCGTGTGCGTACTAATCACCACTCGCTCGTTGTTGATGCTCCACATCGCAGAGGGGAGCAGATAGGCCAGCGACTTGCCAGTTCCGGTGCCGGCCTCGATCAGGAGTCGCTGATCTGCATTGAACGCGTTGGCCACTCGCTCGAGCATCTCAGCCTGCTCTGGGCGGGCCTCATAGCCCGGCAGCACCTCGGCGAGCTTGCCGCCTGGTTCAATGTATCCCTTGATCTTTTCGACATCTATGAGCCGCACCTCTTGGTTATATCGCCTCGCTCCCGCTTGGGGTGGTTGGAGCGACAGGGATTCTGCGACATCTGTGTAATACGCATGACCGCGCCGCTGCGACACAAAGTCCCAGAATGGGGCAAGCGGCCAGCCAAGCCTGTGGCTATATTCCGCGATGTACGACAGCTCATCAGGCGGCAGGCTGGCAGCCAGCTTCTGTGCACGCACAAACGCGACCTGCCCGATCTCGGCAATGAGCTTCGCTGGGCTCATCAGATTGCTGTAGGGACGGTCAAAGGCATGGGCGACTTCTTGGACATCCTTTCCGGCGAGGTTCGGGAAAAATACATACAACAACTCATCAAGATCGATGTATGAAACGTCACCATACGACTTCAGCGCGTCCTGCAGCTTCCTGCCAATCACAACAACAGGGCGTGGGACTTGCGCCAGCAACACCTCAAGCGCCGCAGCTGCGAAACGCCCCTGTTCATGCACGCAGTACCATTCGTCATGGTCATTGCCTATAGTCACGACGTGAACCATATACCTATTGTATCTGATAGCTCGAACCTGCTTCGCCTCCCCCATGAGCACAACCGCGCTGGCTTTTTTAAGCATTAAAAAATTTATACGTGGCGTCGAAATAGTACGGGCCTATCCTGAGAAAGGTGAGGGCTGAATATAATTTATATAATATTTTATACAAAAAGAGATTATAATTTTATTTTAATTTAATTAATATCTATAAAAATTAAAATAAATTAACTTCAGTTAGGATTTACATCGCTCAGCGATTCTCACACGGAGAACGAAGTAGAAAGCATCACTTTAACTACCTAGATCGGGAACTACAATATGTATAAATCTCTGCGACCCTGCGCGAGGAGCGGAGGGCAAAGTTAATCAAAGTTAATATTAAATAATCTTTTAAATTAAAGTTATTTTATTCATACAAAATTTCGTGGTTAGCCCAACGATTATGAATGATGCCTCTTGATCTACTGCACGACCTCACTAGCCGAAACCACCGCCACCGCCTCCTGATCCTCCACCGCCTCTACTCCCGCCACCGCTCCACCCGCCGCCATCACCCCCTCCGATGGCCTTCCCGATCGAATCAAACAGCGACGACAAGCGATTGCTCAGCTGGTCAATGCCCTGCCCCATGCTGTGCTCTACCCCGACAAATCCTTGGTCTGCACGGGCTTGGCTATCGATGCTGGGCAGTTGGTATGCGCTTGACCGATCTTCAGATGGCGTGTTATGGCCCGCTGCCACCCCATACCAAGAGAGCGGCGGGCCGACTATCGCCGCGAATTTATTCACCCACTGGCGCTCCAAGCCAAACGCGATCGCGTATGGCAAGTACTGGTCGAACAAGTCCTTCGACTCCCGAAGCTCGGTATATCGCTCGATATCCGCCAAGTAGCGCCGGAAAGCCTCAGCGCGTTTGCGCATCTCCGCGCCCTTGCGCGTGCGCACTGGCATGTGTTGCCCAACGAAGTACAGCGCTGCCCCTACGACGAAGGCCGCGAGCGGCAAGGCGATGCTGAACTCAGTCCAGCCCATCGCCAGCCTTATCACAGGCACGAGCACAATGAGAGAGGCTGCCATGATAATTTTTGCTAACTTCTCGTATCTATTCCGCGTCTGGTCTGGCCGGTGCGTGTAGTAACCATCCCTCACCAGCGCGTGATAAATGGCCGACTGTATGTCGGGGACGCGGATGTAGAACCACCTGCGAACCTCGGAGAGAGTGCGCACGCCACGGATGACGCCAAGCGCCGTGATCAGGAGGCGCTCATACGCGACCTCGCCGTAGCACGGACCGAGCTCAATTTCCCAGTCTTGCTCATCCCCCTCGCCGTGACACTCCCTGATCTTGAGCACGCCACGACGCGCAAGATCAATCATGATCGCAGTGATGTCCTGGTCATCTACAGTCTCGTCCACCAACGCCCCCGCAATGGCTGGTGGGAGTTCAGGCGGGGGGGATGTGATGTACTCGGCTGCCCAGCTGACCTGTGGATCCCGCCCGCCAACGTAGTAAAGGACGAACACCGTGGTCAATCCACCGCAGAGAATGAGCGCGCTTAACAGAAGCGCGATCGAGGTGTAGATCGGCTTCTCGAACTCCTCAAAGCGCCGCCGCTCGTCAAATTCCCGCTGCCAAGGCGGCGGTTCACCCTTAACTATCCCATGCGGGAACTGGACGCGCACCTCCATCTCACTGCCGCTTGGGATAGGCTCCTGCGCCTCGCCAACGAGGACGTTTCCCCCCAGCCCACGCAAGTTCGCCCGAACCCCATAGATCTCGGCCTTCTGCACCGTCGCATCGGCCGGCAGGCGCACGGTCACCCGCGCCGCCTGAACCGGAAACCCCGCACGGTCCGCATACACCGCCACCCAGGAGAGCTGATCGCCCTCCGGGTAATAGCGCAGCGCTCCGGAAACCGTGTAGCGCAGCTTGAAAGTGCGTCGCTCGAAGCGCGCCGGGCGAGGGAAGTAATACTTGATGCGCACGATCCCCGATTCGCCTTCGACGACGTCGACGCGGAGCGACCGCCCGCCCTCGGTGACCTCAACGTCACGCACGCCCGTGATCCTGTTGAGCTCAATGTCGCGATAGCCCCAATGAAAGGTCCCCGCGGTGAATTCGATCACATTGGTCTCAGTGACCCGGAGATCGCCATCCGGCAGCACCTCGACCTCAGTATCCAAGCGCGCCCAGACGAATGCCCTCTCGTCGGCATGTGCCGGGGGGGATAAGCTCATGCAAATTGTCAAACAGAAGAGGACAGGGAAGAGGCAACGCTTGGCGATGATGCGCATCCACTCACTCACGAATTACCTCAGATCACCGTCGCCGCCAAGCGAGCGCGCGCGCCGCGCTCGGCGGGCTGAGGTCGGCGTATATGCGCTGGCCGGTCAGCGGATCTATCCCCATCAGCCGCCTGACCTGCACCCACCAGATGACTTCACCGGCTTGGCGCTCGCCCAAGATGTCGCTTGTGATCTTCAACGACGTGGCCTTGGTCTCGAAGATCGGGACGCTCACTGCCCCGGTCGGCTGAACTTGGACGACGTACCACTCATCCGGCCTGAGCAAGCCAACGGTGAGCCATTGTAAGGTCACGACGCGCCGATCCTCACCGATGTGCGCTCCGTCAGCCGGTGCCAGCAGCAGTGGCGCGTCATAGGTCACCCGCGGCGTGGGCGAGGCGAAGATGATGATCTCGTCACCCTGACAGCCCGCCCCGCGCCCTTGACACATGGCATTCGCATCACCGATTGCCGCAACAAAGTCAGGCCGCGGAATGAGCAAGCGTTGGCCAATAAGGATGACGCACGTGCGCGGGTCAAGCTGATTGGCCGCGATCAAGTTTTCCAGGTCAACTCTGAAGCGAAGCGCGATATCGATGCAGGTGTCCCCCTCCTGAACGACGTATTCGATGGGCGTAGGGAATGGGATGGGAGATGGCGCAGTGGGAGGTGAAGGCGTCGCTAGGGTCGCGGTGATTACCGCCGGCGGAGTTTTGAACTCAATCGTGATCCTCAGCTCGCTCTGCGGCTCGGACGCTGAATACACTAGGGCGGCGATCACGAAGAACGCAATTGAAAAAACAATTGACCCGAATACGCCGATAACTCCCCATGGAACCCGCCGCCTGCGCAGCCTGTGGTTGGCCGGCGATGGATGATGAGGGATCGGATGGCCTGGCACACTTTGTCTTGCGTTCTTCGGCGGCGCGAGGAGCTCGTCAGCCTCGTGATCCGCGGCCATGTCTTGATTTTTTTATAACTTCGATCAGCGTAAGGCTATAATACCATATATGGCACAGGTTGAACTGCGCGACGGCGACATCTTCGCTGCCGATTGCGAGGCGATTGTGTGTCCGGTGAATTGCCGCGGCGTGATGGGCAAGGGATTAGCCCTACAGTTCAAGCAGCGCTATCCAGACAACTATTTCGCCTATAGACAGGCTTGCTTGTCCGGCCAACTGCGCATGGGACAGGTCCTCGTGTATCAGCGCTTGGGCGCTGATAACCCGCGCTACATCATCAACTTTCCCACAAAGGACCACTGGAAGGACATGAGCACCGTCGCACACATCCGCGTCGGGCTAGCGGCGCTCTCGGCGCAGCTCCTAAAACACGGCATTCGCAGCGTCGCACTGCCCGCGCTTGGTTGCGGCCTTGGTGGGTTGGCATGGGGCATGGTTTACCGTGAAATAATCAATCATTTTGCCACGGAGCATGGAGAATTAAAAGTAATTTTATTTAAGCCTCAGTCTGAATTTAAAACAGAAACAAACTATTTCTCTATGAGCGTTTAACCTTTCACCGCGCAGAACAATATTTGTGCGTTTATCCGCCAGCTGTATTCTCACGCGATAGCTTGTCCCGACGCAATAGCGTTCTCAACCACCCACACCTGTATATATTGGCCCGGATATGTCCTGCGTTAAGTCGGCGGAGCATACGGATATCTGCAAAGCGTCCAGTTTGCTGTCTATTCCGTACCCCAGCATGCGCACGAGGATCAGCGTCAACAACCCGCGATGTAAATCTCCACGACTTGCTGCGCCCCTGGCAGGACATTTGCCTAGCCCTCACCAGCTTCCCTTGGCTTACCTGCTCTCTCAACATCCTCGATACCGCATAGTACTGCAGGGTATGGAAGTTCGGCAGATGGCGAATCTGTTTGCGCTTATCCGGCGCATCCCACAATTCGAGCAGCGTCCGATCATCTGCATAGCATAATAACCACACCCGCCAAAGGTCGAGGACGCAGCTGACTGTTCAACCTAGTGAAGATGCGTTCCTCTACGTTGTATATTCCCGATTTGCACTGCAGGGCATATCGCCCACGCCTGAGCCTGATGAGGCCGCCCTTTTTGACCAGCCGAGAGACAATTACCCTGACCCGATCTATCTGAGATTCTCTGAAAATTTCAAGCTTGCGCATCTTCACCCGCCTATCCGGAGCGTTCCATAAGCGAATAAGCGTCTCTTGGTCAGCGTAATATACCCACCAAACCCGGCACAGGTCGAGGGGACCGCGCAATCCGTGCGCATCCATGCGCGCGACGATCTCTGTTGAGGGCGGCGTGTAATCGCGTCCCCTTGATCGGGAAGCGTATAGCCCAACTTGGAGCAACTCGCCGCAGCTATTGCCTGCGCTGAGCAACTCGTAGAGCGCATAGATTTGCTTTCTGGCATAGCCCTCAAAACTTTTTGCGCCTGTCCGGATCATCCCACAGCGACACCAGCGCCGCGTCGTCGCGCAGCAGCCACGCGCGCCAGACATCGAGTGCACCGGTCAGGCCGTGGTCATCCATGCGCCTTTTCATAGCTACAATTAGTGATTTTGTATGTTAATTTTTTATATTTAATATATAAATTTTATACTATTTTTTTAATAAAAATAAATATGATACTATGAACCCGCGGGCGCACCTCCACAGCCCCCCTCTAGGGGCATCCCGAGCATCATCCGCGACTTGACATCCTCTAGGTTGTCCGTCGACTGGTAAATTGCCGCCTTGAGTATCTCTTGGCGTGCGTCGCGATACGACGCGCGCGCCAGCAAGCTGCGTCGGCGCGGCGCGATGACCGAGATCCCGCACATCTGGCCATCCTTGTAAAGCGCTCGCCCAATCAACGCGATATGCTTGTAATGCACCCAAGTCCCGTTTGCTGCGAGCACCCCCTGCAACGCCAACGCCCAATCGCGCGGCGTTGTGCCGTAGCGCGCTGGGCGCTCAAAGTAATCGGTCACCATCTCGCGCCGACGGCTGCCAACGTAGAACGCGCGCAACATCGCCTGCGTGATCGGTTCGCCAACTGCCTGCGCAGCGACGACCCCGACCCACTCCCCGACCGCTGGCGGCTCAAGGACGCTTAGCTTAAGCCCGTAGCATCTTGCGCAGACGCCATCGCCGCCTGCAGCACACCCATCCGGCGCATACACATCCAGCTTGGCACCCCTTTGCATCGCCAAGCGCACATGCAGCGGCGTGATCAAGTCCCCGTGGCGCAGGTAGCAATCCGGGCAATCCGCTGCGGCATAACACCACGTCGCGCGGTATGGCAGCGCCTCGTTTGGCTCGCAGCGCAACGGCTCGCGCATCGCCTCATCACAAGCGGCGACGACGCGCACGTTCTGGACCACCTCCATGAGCCGGCGCGTCAGGTAGCCGGCCTTAGCTGTCCCTTCATAGGTTTCGTACAGACCGCGGCGCTGCGCATGGCACGCGCGCAGGTACTCGGCAGGCGACAGCCTGTATAGGATGCCGCGGATCAGCGGCGCGCCGTCCAGCTTGCCGTGCATGTCGCGCACCGGGCCATACCCACCGGTTGCGATCGCTAGGCCGCCAACCCCGCTCTTGCTTGCCCCGCGGGACAGGATTTCCCTCACGACCGGGGGCAAGCGGTCAAGCATGCCCGCCCCGTGGGCAGTCAGCTCCTCCTCGCTGCGACGTGCAGCGATATCCATGTAATCATTTTCCCCAATCAACCCGCGCTTCAGCGCACGTTTGAGCTGCGCTGACCACGCGTGTTCTGCTCCTCCCACGTCTACGTCAGCCAGCCCAACGCTGATCGGAACGCGCAGGGATTCGCCGGCGCGGTAATGGGCTTGGACGATCTCGGCGGCTGAGCTGGCGTGCCCATCTACGATCATCGCCAGCCCAAGCAAGTCACTAATCAGCGTCTGCCAGGCGCGCTTGCTCGGTCGCTGGCACAACGCTCGGCAGTCCGCCTTGACGATTTCGGCAGCCCAAGGAGGGGAAGCCTGCATCAGCTGTTCAAGTCTTGGATGACTTAACCCCGGTGGGACAAAGAGGTATTCTTTCGCCGGCGTCCAGCTTGGTTCGCCCTCAGCAGCGCGACAGAAGTGCCTAGTAGAAAGCGCACGCCCACGTGCTTCGCGCTGTGATGCCTTTGTGCAGCATGCAAACGCGCTCATCTGGTCGCCGTCGAAGTCGGCGTTGAACCCGCTGCACACTGCGGGGGAAATGCCGATCGCCAACTCGTCCCAAGCCCTTGGAGTGAAAGCCAAGAGGTTGGCTTGGTGCAGCGTCGGCGGGCGATTGAGCCACACAACCTGGGATTGCAGCACCTCATCTACCAGCTGGCGTGCTTTTTTGCCCCGTTCCTGGAGCTTGGCGCGCGCCTCGCGGATGCTCCCTGCCAGTCCAGCACGGATCAAGGCATGGACGAGGGCGGGTTGCCAGATCTCGATGGCGATGTGGTATGGCAACTTACATTCACCTATTGCCAGCGTCTCGTCCTGCACGATCACCGCTCGAGCGCTGTAATCGACGCGCCGACCGAGCAGATCGTGGCGCAGCCAGCCATATTTGCCGTGGATGCGCTTCGTCCAGGTTGACATTAGATCCCTGACCTGCGCGTAGAGGACGTATTGGTATGCTGCTTGTATGAAGGGCGGCAGGCCTGACTGCTGGGCAGATTGCAAGCGCATATTTGCGGCAAAGATGCCCTGATAGCGCTTGTTAATCGGGTCACAGGTCCAGTAGTTGTGGGTCACTCTGAGGATCGGTCGGATGGCCGGCGGCGGGATGAGGATGACGTCGAGGAGGAGCTGCGACGGATGCGTCGTGGTTGCCAGCGGGAGGAGCCAGGCCGCACTTGGGGCATCAGCACTGGCGACGAATTGCAGCACATCATTTTTTGATAGATTTTTTAATCTGTCTACGACCCAGTCAATTGGCGTCTGTTCGCAGGTGTTGACGACCCCTTCTGCTTCGCCAGCCAGCAGCGCCCGGTATTGCCGTGTGCTCATGGCCAACAATTGTGCGATCAGCGATTCATAGAGCGGATGGGGCAATGTGCAGGCAAGCTGCAGGTGTCCGCGCCTTTGGAGGTGATCTTCCGGAGACAGTATCGTTGTTTTGCAGTGCGGACAACGCCAGCCTGGGCGTGCATCCTGTAAGTATCCGCAGAGGCAGGCGTATAGGCGTGGCGGGCCGTAGATCGCTGAGTCGAACAGGCCCCCCTTGCGTGGGCGACCTGTGCTCGGGTGGATGGTGTACCAGCGTGTGAGTTCGCCGTTACTTCTTTGCAATGCTTCTGCGCTTGTGAGTAAGCGGAATTTTATCTTCATTGCTTGGGATGCCCTCAGTGATGGTCAGTCAGTATAATATAAACCAGATGGGGAAGAAACCTGAGCTGGACAGCCAGATAATTGAGGAGATCAGCGCTGAGGAATCCTTGCTTAACCTCGGGCGTGAGCGCGGATATGTCACTTTTGACGATATTTTTGGCATTTTCCCGCTTGCAGCTGAGGATAAGGACATATTGTCTGAGTTATGCGAAACACTTGCTGACGCTGGCATTGAAGTCGTCAGCGAGCCGCCCACCTTTGAGACGGACGACAAAGAGGAGGAGGAAATCGAAGACGAGGAAACGCCCGTTGAATATGAGGATGAGCAGATTACCGAGGTTGACGACTCAGTTGGGCTGTATTTGCGTGAGGTCACCAAAGTGCCGCTGCTTACGGCGGCGCAGGAAGTTGACCTTGCCCAGCGCATAGAGCGCGGGCGCGAGGCGCGCGACACCTTGGAGAACGAGGGCGACAACCTGACCAAGGCGGAAGTTGATGCGCTGCATATCTTGATTGAGGATGGTTTACAGGCCAGAGAACATCTGATCAAGGCGAACGCGCGCCTGGTCGTCAGCCTGGCCAAGAAGTACATAGGGCGCGGGGTGCCGTTCGTCGATTTGATCCAAGAGGGAAACATCGGCCTCATCCGTGCGGTGCGGAAGTTTGACTGGCGGCGCGGACACAAGTTCAGCACATACGCAACGTGGTGGATTCGCCAAGCGGTCACCCGTGCGATTGCCGATCAGGGGCGCACAATTCGCCTCCCTGTTCATATGGGTGACACCATCAACCGTGCCATCCGCGTCTCCCACATCCTGACGCAAGAGCTCGGTCGTTCGCCCACAGTTGAGGAGATCGCAGACACGTTGAAAATCCCACGCCGGAAGGCTGAGCAGATTATGGAGTATATGCGCCGCCCGATCAGCCTTGATGCACCAGTTGACGATGAAGAGGAGACGACGGTGGGCGACTTCGTGGCAGCCGCGGAGCCGTTGCCGATGCAGGTCGTGTTGGACAATTCGCTGCGCGAAAAGATGCAAGAGTTAATCGGTTTGCTCACGCCGCGCGAGGCACGGGTCATCCGCCTGCGCTATGGGTTTGAAGGTGAGCCGTTGACCCTTGATGAGGTCGGCCAGAAGCTCAGGCTGACCCGTGAGCGCGTGCGCCAGATCGAGGGGCAGGCTTTGACAAAGCTAAGGCAGCATGCCGGGCCATGCAGGCTGCGCGAGTACCTGAGCAACGCCTGAGCAAGCGTGAAGCTGTTGTTTGTGCCGGAACTAGTAGGAAGGGTATTAAAATATAATGGGCTATTTGTATTCACATATCATCATCTGCAATTGGTGACGCGCCCAAATCGCGGGCGCGCTCGACCCGCGAGCACCAATCCCCTGTTCATATGAATCCAAAATATCACGCCCCCTGCATCCAGCTTCGTTTTAAGCTCGGTTCGATCTTTTTTGTATAACTTTCTATGATATAATTATATACACCTAAGAGGTGGACGCGATGACCGACAAGCCAACCCAACAGCCAAGCACCGACCAAGTTCAGCAGCATGCGCTTGAAGCGCTTAAACTCATCCGGAAGATCGCCGCCGAGCATGGCATCACTGACGAGGACGTCCTCCGCGAAATTGAGGCACACAGGGCATCAAAGGGGAAAAATCAGCAATTTTATAGTGAAGAACAGCAACAGGAAAACATATAAAAATAGTGATTTTTCAAAGTATAGGTAGATTTAATTATAAGATTATCTAATCTACCCCGCAGCGATTCACGAATACGCCGGTGCCATCTTGCCGCTATGCGCCAGCTGGGGCGAAACGCCGCGAAGCCGTGCGCCAAGCCTACCATAGTTATCGCGGTGATCTGGCGGGCCTGCACGCGGTCATGAGTAGCTCACCTACAACTACTCCCCATTCGATTGGCAGCCCCTGCTCAAAAACAAAACCTCAATGGCGATCTCAAGTCCAGATACCCGCGAGGTCTTTGAGCGATTTGAAATCAGACGGCAGATCTCGATGTTGCATTATCCGCTCCTGCAAGACTTCGATGGCATTGACCTGCGCCCCCATCGCGTGCCCAACCACGCGATATAGGAAGGGGGGCGGTGAACACTTCACGCCGCGCGATGTTATCACGCTCATGATCGACCTGCTCCTCGACGCGAAGACGATGCAGGACGGGGAGGTCATCGAAATATATGCCCTGGCCTGGAGCATGCTCATCGAAGCTGGTGCCGCATATGCCGAGCAGATCGGCATTTCCGCGCAAGTGCAGCGCTTCGGGCGGATCAACCCGACTATCTATGCCATCGCCAGTGCTGCTGCAATCCAATCTGCTGCGAAGATGGGCATGCCGGCAAGCGCTTCCGCCTCATACTCGCCAGCCCGCTGTTCGGCGTGGAATGGAAGCGAGTCGAGCACATCATCCGCCGCGAGCACGAAGCGCTCGGCTACGATGTCCGCTTCGGTGCCGGCGGCCCGCGCATCACCGAGATCTTCTTGCAGCACATACTGGCAAAACGGCAGCCGCATCGCGAACGCCTCGCCGCGCTTCACCGGCGAGGCCGGTAGCGGAGAGCGCGAAAGTTGGCGCCGGATATTTGAGAACGACTGGCTGGCAGCCGTCATCTCGCTTCCTGAGCATACAAAACAGGCATCGCTACTTACATCTGGATATTGAGCAACCGCAAATCGGAGCAGCGCAAAGGCAAGATCTATCTCATCGACGCAGCTGGGATCTGGTCTCCGACGTCTCCTCGCAGCGTCGGGGAGAAGTATATCCCTTGACCAGCGCAGAAAAATCGTCCAGCTTTGGCAAATAGCCAAAACAGCCGCGTCCTCGACAATGCTGAATTGGGCTATCGCCGCATCCGCGTTGAACTCCCGCTGCGCTTGCGATCCCATGCTTCCCCTGTAAGTGCCTACAGAAACACCCAACCTTCATCGCGTTGTCAAGCGACCTCGCCGGCGAGCAGATGAAGTGTGTCGTCGTCGCTGCCTTGCAAGGGTTGCCCCAGCACCCAAGCTACGATCAGAACGAGTATTTGAGTTAGTTGGACAAAGTGCTTAAGCCGTTCAAACTCGCGCCATCCCTATCGCGATGGGAACGCGCGTCCCATGTTGAACAAGCGTGGTCAGCCGCTGCCTGACTAAGAGCTGCACAACTATGAACGCGTCCCACTTGGCGAGGATGTGTGCACGTATTTTGCGCGCGAGGTCCTGCCGGCTACATGGGCCGACGAGGATTTCCGCAACCCGCGGGATAGTGAGCTAGGCATAATGAGGTCAACTTCAACAGCTATTTCCATTTGCATGCGCCATTGCCTGACTTGGACGAACTTGCGCAGCAGATCAGGGTGAAAGAGCGCGATCTAGCTGAGCACCTGTCCACTTTGCTGGATTTCACCGCCCGCTAAGAGCCTGGGGTAGTGGACATTCCTCCCCATTGGCAAAGGCAACGCCTTAAATTCTTGGCGCTTGTCAACCCACCAAGACAAGATCACCGCTCGTTTGAGTTGGGATACTCCTTCGTGCTGGTGCGACAGATCGGCTTCGACCAGCTCAATCCTGGGCTGGCCAAGCCCCTGAAAGAAACGCGCAGGCACAGCTATGTGTGCTTTCGAGATGGCGACGTCATCATCGCCAATATCTCGTCGAGCTTTCAGCGCGGCAAATGCGCGCCTGCGTCTTGCCTCGTCAACGGAATTGGCTTTACGTCATCTGGCCATCACCGCGGGTTAATGGGCGCTTTCTCGCCTACCTGCTGCAGTCGCACCACTTCCGCAGCCTCGCACATGCGAGGGGGGGCAGGGCAAAAGCGCGTGCCGCGCGAATTCATCGCTAATTATCCGTTTCCCCTTTCGCAGCAGCGCGCAATTGCAGATTGCCTCGACCAAGTGATGTCGCATGTAGATCGTCTGCGCGCGCTGCGATCAGCGAGTGCATTTTATCTTCGCGATGTTACCATGAATCTTTAATTAGCGGCAGAAAAAAATAAATTTAAATAATATTTTATTTTTAATTCATTTTAATAATATTAAATATTTTATTTACTAATGGTCAATTAAGGCATTATTATAAAAAATAATCTTTTGCTCAGCAATTCTAATTATTTCAGAAATAATTTTTTTTGCGTTTGGGTCTGATATTATATTTATATATCTATCATAAAGATATTTAATATCTTTTATATTATTTTTCGCTAATGCAGATAGGATTTCTGCTAGCTCAATTTCACTTAAATCTGGAAAAATTTCATTTATTTTATTTAAATATTCAGAATTTTGAGATAAAATCTCCAGCCAATTTTCTTTTATATTTAGATCACTATTTTTAACAATACACAAAAAGCTATCTGAGATTTTAAGCAAAAGTCTTGTCCTATTAATTATATAATCTCTCTCTTCGCCGCTAAATTGATCAAAAAATGAATCTATGTCGTCCAATTCTTTTTTAATAATTTTATCAATAATTTTGAATTCAAGTTGGCTGAGTGGGATAAGACAAGCCATCGCCCGTATTATAGCAGGGTCAGCTGAACAGAAAGGGTTGGACATAGGCGACTGTGCGCTTGACTACTTCTACATACCTCGCCTCTCGCTCTAACCCCAATATATTGCCTGTTCAGTCTGATCAGCAGTTGTCTCGCTGCCTAGGACGATCTCACCTGGGGCAGAGAGCAGGCGGATTATCCTCTCCGGGAGCTCTAGCGGAAATTTCCCTTCGTGATCGTCATTCGCGAGGGGATTAGACCTCCATCGCCTAACTCACCCTATCGACTGTGACCCCAAGCTTCCATCTCACACGCTGTTGGTGCTGGGTTCTTGGCAATAGCGAGCGTGCATACTGGGAGATAAAATATCTGGGATGCAGCCTGAACAACGCGGCAATAGGGTGGAACCGGGGGCGCTAGCGCGGTATTTTGCGCTGCGCTGGTTCACATCACCGAACGCGGAGGACGAGCGACTTATCGCATGGCTCCTCGAGGTCTCCTTGGGGAGAAACGCGCTATATTTCATCGAGAAAACCAAGGAATGGATAGACGGGTGGGAAGGGAGCGGGGAAATTGTTCCCGCAGATGCTTTGGATGGGTTTGCGGTAACTGGTAACCCCGAGGAGGATTGTCTGATAGCGTACGCTGGCTTGGTCTGGACGCACATGAACGGTGTGCCATGGCCGGAAGCAGACTATCATCGCTGGCTGGACAAGTTGTTGTTGGCTGGCAGCGCGGAGGCGGCGTATATAGCGGCAAGCCTGTGGCCGGCGCGCGGACTGATGGCCAAGGTTGCATACCGTCCGGTGGAGTGGCGAATAGCTGAGGGCGACCTTGATGGGGAAGCCGAGCGCCTTGTGCTTATTGAGATGTTGAAGGGGAAATATGATTCAAGGCCTTTGGGAGGCCCATATGAATACGACAATGTGATCTTTCCGCACCGGCTGGCAAATGATTATATAAAAGCTCGTGGTTTTACCCACCCGATTTGTGGTCTTATTGATCTGAAGGAGGCAGCGCAAGATGATGAGGTGATTCGGCGGATTCACGAAGCGCTTTCTGGTTCGCATTGGTCTGACGGAACCCGAAAGGCGGCCATGTTGCTGTACTTGTCACTGGTAAGCGCGGATGGGATTCGTCGCCTGACTGGGCCTTTGGCGGGGCTGCTCAAAGATCTGAGAGAAAAAACGCATATATTATTTAATGAAGATCAAATTAAATTATTAGAATTCTACAACGGAAAATTAGAAAAAATTGAATATAATTTGATAAGCGAATTTATCAATCATTTTCTTGCTATAAATAGTTTTATATTCGATAACTATACTTTATACAAAGATGATTTGGAGGCTGTGCTGGGTAGAATTTATAAATATATATCAAACGGGCTGAGGACCACAGATATATTACTTATAAATAGAAGATTAGTGCGACTAATTTTTATCTTAATGAAGAGCGGCGATGTTAAAATAAAAGAAAAAGTAAAAAAATGGCTAAAAAAACAAAAAGAAGACCCTAGGTTTAAGGACGTACTCCTCACCTTAAATATCAGCGAGCAATATTCACCATACGAATTATCAATTAAGAAAAATCTAAAATTTAGGAGAATAAAAGAATATATACATAAATTATATGGAACAGAAGATAATAGAAATATCGTTGAAATATTAATAAAAAATATAAAAATGTTTTGGGTGCCATTTGGAGACAAAGATAATAAAAAAATTTGTAATTTTATGATGGAAGCGATTAACTCAATTTCAAGTAAAAAACTTGGAGGTGCGTTTATATCTGATTTTATGAAAATATTGAAGAATAGCCCAGAAAAAAAATATATTTTTGATCCATTTACAGACTGTATGTTTTTACATACAAATAATATAGGATTATATCTTTACTATGAGATCTTAAGCAATTTTCAGAGATATAACGATTTCTATAGATATATGAGTGATAAAGAGTATGAAGTATACTCAAAAGTAAGAAATAAAATGAAGATAGACCTTTATCTTCACAAAGAAGTTAGTTGTGTAAATTTATTTTACTTTTATCTAAAAAAAATAAATTACAATAATTTTCCAAGTGAACAAGAAAAGAAGAAACAAATTTCAAGTTTTTTTGAATTAATATGTGAAAATTTTGAAAAATTAATTGATCATATAGAAATTAGCCAAAATTTCGTTTTTATTAGAAATATTATGTTCTCAAATATGGAAGAGATTGGAAAAATGGTCGTTGAAAAAGGAATATATAAATTTTTTACACCAGATTTCTACTCAAAATATGTATTTTATTGATCTTTATATTTTTGTCAAGTAATATTTTTTATTAAATAAATATTATAATATAATTTAAATACATTGCTTAAAAAATAGGAAAAGGACTGATTTTACGCAGAGAAGGTGGGAATTGATAATCGCATCCCCCTAGTCCATTGCGCAGCCTCTTGTCATGAGCACATTCAGAGATACCTATCGAACGAGATGAACTCCTTCAACGTGCAACTGATCACGCGCTAACATCATGCTGCCGCTGCTGGACAAGCTTTAGGCGGGTAATCATCCGTTACCAGTTACTCGCAGATTGAGCAGTCGCAGCCCCGTCAACTTTGTGATCAACGTGTTGTATTGCATATTGCAGGGGGTCACCGCTCAACCTAGATGCCTAATCTGAACTTACGTTTATAGGCTGCCCCTTAATGCGGTAGGCTTTCAACACGTGCTTGCGGCCCGCGCTCGGGTTGGGGATGTTGGTAGTGGCAATCTCGTTCTTACACAAATTGAAGCTATAGGCCACGACAACCTGATCGGCCTCGCGCCGCGTCGTGGGTGCACGCCTGGGACGAGCGTTTGGGCGACTAGCGCTGAGCTGAGCGGTCTGGCGGCTGGGAGGACGTATTACTGGCAGGTGCGCGCCTGCGCCGATAGTGGCTGCACGGTGTTCACGGATGCAAACGGGGGCAGCGGGCACTGGGCGTTCACCACGGTGACTGAGCTTCAGCAAGACCCAGCCATCCTACGGGGTGAGCTTCGCAGCCAACACCACCCAGCTCAGCTGGACCAGCGCGGCCAACGCGATGGGCTACCAGGTCTCCCTGGGCATGGCGACTGGCGTGTGCAACATGCTGAATTGGCAGGACGTCGGCAACGTCGTGCACTGGACGATAAATATCGCGCTGCAGCCGGCGGTGACATACTGATGGCAGGTACGCGCGGCGAACGGCAGCGGGCAGACCTTGGCCAACGACGGACAGTGGTGGTACTTCGTCACCGCCAACAGCGCGGCCTTCGGCGAGCTTCGGCAAGAGCATGGCGGCCAACAGGTCGAACAGGCTGAACCCGTCAGCCAACGGCATCCAGTTGAGCTAGAACGGATCGGGCAGCGCGACGGGCTACTTGGTGTGCGTGGGCACGCTGCCCGCGAGATGCGACGTGGCGCACTGGCAGAACGTCGGCAACGTCCTGAATTAGACGATCGACGTCGCACTGCAGTCAGCGACGGCCTACTGCTGGCAGGTGCGCGCGGTAAACAGCGTTGGGTAGTCGCTGGCGGATGGCGAGCGGTAGTGGTATTTCTCCACAGCCGGCAGCACCAATCCCAGTAGCCCCACCAGCTTCGTCAATGTGTTGCCCATCGATGGTGCAGGGAACATACCGTTTGGGGTGAACAGCCCGGCCTGGTATGAAGCAGTGCGGCCGACGCGGCGAGCTACCAGGTGTGCCTGGGCACGCTAGCCGGCCTGTGCAACATGATGAACTGGCAGGACATCGGCAACACGACAGCATGGACAAACAACATCGCGTTACAGCCATCGGCGACCTACTGGTGGAACGCGGGTAGCGAGACCGCCACAGACGGTGGGATTGGGTAATGCTAAGCTTTTACAGGCAGGGGGAGAGAAAGTGGACATCTCCCGCGCGCGTGGAAATTAGAAGGTGTGCTGGCAAGCGGCGCATCTACCCCTGTGCACGCGTGCCTCTCTATTCACGTTGCGCAAGCGGCCAGCCTACGTGGGCTTACTTCGGTCATATCGACGGGACGTGCGCACCAAGCCGGCGGAGATGGCCGATGATTTTCTCATCTATGGACAAGACGCGATGATCGCCAGGGCCGCGAGGTGGAGGTCTTTCTGAATCACGGAAGCGGCTGCGAGCGATGCACTTGTTTGTTCGCATTGACTGATGGTGCGCTCGGAGAACGTCTTCACGCGACCCTATACCGGTAAGCCAAACAAGCGCAAACCTTTGGGCTGCTCTCTTCGCTGTCTTCTCCTTCCTTTAGCCACCCGCGTTTGAGGGTGTCGTTAACCGGTAATGTTCGTCCTTTCGAGCGAGTCGCGGCAAGCCTTCGCGGGTTGCTTGTCCTTTTCACTGGCAGCGCGTGCTACCGAGGTGTCTATGACGATGTGGATCAGACGATGCCCATTACGTTTTAATGGAAGCATCGAGATAGTTGCGCATCGCTTCTAGGTGAACATCGTTGAAATCTATCGGCATATCCCCCCAAGCGCCGCTCTCATCGAGCATTGTGCTATGGAGCACGCTCGCGCCGTGCTCGTCGCGCCCCACCCAGTGCAGCAGCACATCTTCGGGGCGAAGCGCGCCGCGCGCCACCTGTTCTTGGAGGCTGACCAACAGCAGGTCGCTGTGCGTCTCGAGCACGACCCAGACGCCGCGCTCGATGGCACGCCGGATCGGGCCAGCCAGCGCGCGGACGGCGCGCGGGTGCAGGTGAAGCTCAGGGTGCTCGACGAAGACCAACTGCCCTGGCTCGGCAACCAAAAGCGCGACGAGGACGGACAGGGCCTGCGACAGGCTGAGTCCGGTGTCGGCGATGTCCACGGTGTCATCTCCCTGCGCATTGGCAGTCCGCCCGACCCGTATCGCGAGCGCGACGTCGCTTACCTGATGTGCGCGGACGCGCGATGTCAACCCAAGCGCCTTTAGGTCTTCGCTGAGCCTATCCAGACGGCCATCCTGGCGGTGCTGCCATTCGACGATGACGCTGGCGACGTAGTGGGTGAACGGCCCTTGGAAGGACGAACCGACTGCAGCCACTGGGTAGGTGCGGCTTGGGTTGCCGCGCAGCTCCGGCAGGTGGATGATGCCTCG
>Ga0308405_1000522_pt1 | contig 21806 bp, 11 predicted proteins | sample HotsprSampleMS13_FD_203473 | JGI IMG/M metagenome (GOLD analysis project Ga0308405, IMG submission 203473) | Hot spring phototrophic mat microbial communities from Mushroom Spring, Yellowstone National Park, Wyoming, United States - 20060912_MS13 ...
GACTTGTTTTATAAGTATATATGGTAAAAGGAGGAAAATTTTTCGTCCCAATGGGTTTTAGCATCCAATTGTGGGATTTAAAGAAGCGGTCGAACCTGTCGCGAGCGTGAACGGTTTGGGTTTTAGCATCCAATTGTGGGATTTAAAGACTCTTATGTTGTTCATAATCATATAAGTGTACAGCGTTTTAGCATCCAATTGTGGGATTTAAAGTGAACATTTTCTACCCCCTTTTTGAGTTTTTTTGTTGTTTTAGCATCCAATTGTGGGATTTAAAGTGAAAAATTATCTACATATTATCTAATTGAAAGAAAGTTTTAGCATCCAATTGTGGGATTTAAAGATCTAAATTCATATGATTTTTGTATATATCCATAATGTTTTAGCATCCAATTGTGGGATTTAAAGTATTTTAAAAAACAAAGAAATAAAAGATTAAAAAGAGTTTTAGCATCCAATTGTGGGATTTAAAGGAATATATATCAACACGATTATTTTTTATAAAATCAAGTTTTAGCATCCAATTGTGGGATTTAAAGACGATTGATTTTTAAAAAATTTGCAAAAACGGGCAAAGTTTTAGCATCCAATTGTGGGATTTAAAGCCATTTTTGGGGGCATGTGCGGCAAATAGCGATGAGGTTTTAGCATCCAATTGTGGGATTTAAAGTCGTCGACAATATTTAGTGCAGACGCATCAGCAATCGGTTTTAGCATCCAATTGTGGGATTTAAAGAAAATATTTTTTATTTTATTTTGTTTTAATAAACTTTGTTTTAGCATCCAATTGTGGGATTTAAAGGGCCCGTGGGGCTGTGTTCGATATCACGAGCGGGTTTGTTTTAGCATCCAATTGTGGGATTTAAAGAGCTCGAGAAACGGCAAATAAATAACATCTATTGCAAGTTTTAGCATCCAATTGTGGGATTTAAAGTTATCCCGCCCGACGTACACAAGCCGCCCGACTTTTGTTTTAGCATCCAATTGTGGGATTTAAAGCGTTTAGCAAAAACGTTGTTTTACCGACCCCGGGTCGTTTTAGCATCCAATTGTGGGATTTAAAGTCTGTTATTGAACAAGCAGAAGATAGACTTTATAGGTTTTAGCATCCAATTGTGGGATTTAAAGTATTTTATTGATTTATTTTTACAATAACATCAACATGTTTTAGCATCCAATTGTGGGATTTAAAGACATTTACACTTGACATAAAACCTCCATATTTTATTGGTTTTAGCATCCAATTGTGGGATTTAAAGAAAATTGTATCATTTTCAACAAAAACATCTTTTACTGTTTTAGCATCCAATTGTGGGATTTAAAGACTTTCAATTTTGACATAAACTTATCGTTTGAACTAGTTTTAGCATCCAATTGTGGGATTTAAAGGCTTTGCTTCATTCGATTTCTTTACTAACCAATCAGGTTTTAGCATCCAATTGTGGGATTTAAAGGTTGAATTATTTACTCTTTTGAGTGCGTCTAATCATGTTTTAGCATCCAATTGTGGGATTTAAAGAATATAACAATAAATGGAAATGGAATGAATGATTATGTTTTAGCATCCAATTGTGGGATTTAAAGATTACATTACACTACAAGCAAACCTTACAACAAACAGTTTTAGCATCCAATTGTGGGATTTAAAGTTTGCCTGTAATTTTTCCTGTAATCGATAACACAACGGTTTTAGCATCCAATTGTGGGATTTAAAGGCATATCAGTGTGTAAATCGCGTAATTGCAAACGTTGTTTTAGCATCCAATTGTGGGATTTAAAGTACTTTACCTCCCCGCTTAAAAAAGCTTTTTTGTTTTGTTTTAGCATCCAATTGTGGGATTTAAAGTGCAGGTTTCCGTTCCCGTCGTACACTTCAAGCACGGGTTTTAGCATCCAATTGTGGGATTTAAAGTAACATGCTATCCTCCTTTAAAATTTTATGTTTTTCGTTTTAGCATCCAATTGTGGGATTTAAAGCACGAATACAACAAATCAGAACGACTTATAACACTCGTTTTAGCATCCAATTGTGGGATTTAAAGTGTATAATATATACTTTCTTCTCTTACAAGAACATTGTTTTAGCATCCAATTGTGGGATTTAAAGTTCAAGATACTCGCCACCCAAAATCGCATAGTCCCAGTTTTAGCATCCAATTGTGGGATTTAAAGCTGGAATTTTTTGATAGCATCGAAGATAAAAAACAAAGTTTTAGCATCCAATTGTGGGATTTAAAGTTAAAAAAATATTTTTTATATACAAATCTAAAATATGTTTTAGCATCCAATTGTGGGATTTAAAGTCTTTTACTAAAATAAGTAGTGAAGATGGAAATATTGTTTTAGCATCCAATTGTGGGATTTAAAGTTTTAACTCATTTGTTAATTGACGCAGAAAATGGAGTTTTAGCATCCAATTGTGGGATTTAAAGTCTCTCTTAACTTATTTCTTTCTGCCCTATACTCTTGTTTTAGCATCCAATTGTGGGATTTAAAGGCAAAATCTACACTTGTATTAAAACTTAAATTTAAAGTTTTAGCATCCAATTGTGGGATTTAAAGGAAGTAATAAAAATTGAATTTGTATTAACACTATTCGGTTTTAGCATCCAATTGTGGGATTTAAAGTTGTTTTTGTCTTCTGTTAATTTTTTAGTTACAAGAGGTTTTAGCATCCAATTGTGGGATTTAAAGCGCGGATGAGAGCAAAAACCCAGCCTGGGTGGACGAGTTTTAGCATCCAATTGTGGGATTTAAAGCAATGTACAATCGCCCCGCGCTCGCAAGTTCTCGCAGTTTTAGCATCCAATTGTGGGATTTAAAGTGTTATAATATAAGCGTAAAACAAAAAAAAGGAGGTAGTTTTAGCATCCAATTGTGGGATTTAAAGGTAAATATTGTGCTAAATTATCACCATCACCAGCAGTTTTAGCATCCAATTGTGGGATTTAAAGACTCAAGAAATAAATACTGCTTTTAATATGTATGCTGTTTTAGCATCCAATTGTGGGATTTAAAGTCGCTTGCAGTCGTTTCTTTCGCAGCGCTTGCTTTAGCGGTTTTAGCATCCAATTGTGGGATTTAAAGTTCAAATTATAAGAATCATAAAATTCTTTATATGTAGTTTTAGCATCCAATTGTGGGATTTAAAGCACGAATACAACAAATCAGAACGACTTATAACACTCGGTTTTAGCATCCAATTGTGGGATTTAAAGTTTTTTAAAAAATTCCCACTCTGCAAAGTCAAATGTGTTTTAGCATCCAATTGTGGGATTTAAAGAGCCTAAAATTTTGTGCGTAAAGATAGTTGTAGCCGGTTTTAGCATCCAATTGTGGGATTTAAAGATATAAAGGAGTATAAATATGTCAATTTCTAAAGTTGTTTTAGCATCCAATTGTGGGATTTAAAGAAATATGTTTATATGAGAAATTTTAAAGTAAAGCATGTTTTAGCATCCAATTGTGGGATTTAAAGTGTACCCGTCTACGTTTTCCTCGTAGCGCTTCAAAAGTTTTAGCATCCAATTGTGGGATTTAAAGTCTCTGTTTTCATCTGTCTATTCCTTCTTTTTCTTTGTTTTAGCATCCAATTGTGGGATTTAAAGAGCGGTGCGAGCGGCGGAGTGATTAATGCAGTAAACAGTTTTAGCATCCAATTGTGGGATTTAAAGCCGAGTATTATTCCCAATTCTGCAGCCACGATATGACGTTTTAGCATCCAATTGTGGGATTTAAAGCACATAACGATGAGCGGTAGAGTTTTGTATGATTTTGGTTTTAGCATCCAATTGTGGGATTTAAAGGACAGCTTTTTTCGAAACTTTTCGGATAGACTTGGGTTTTAGCATCCAATTGTGGGATTTAAAGGCTGCGATTGCTGTAAAAGACGCAAGCGGTGCAAGGTTTTAGCATCCAATTGTGGGATTTAAAGTGCTCATCGCTATTTGCCGCACATGCCCCCAAAAATGGTTTTAGCATCCAATTGTGGGATTTAAAGTTTTTATTCCCGCCGAGCTGTGCTTTAAAAACACCCAGTTTTAGCATCCAATTGTGGGATTTAAAGTGTCTCTGTCGTGATTGTACAAAACCACCCCGCCCGTTTTAGCATCCAATTGTGGGATTTAAAGATCCTCTGCGCCGTCTCGGGGGCTATGTATTGTATCGTTTTAGCATCCAATTGTGGGATTTAAAGTATCAACGTTTTTATAGGCGCTTTTAATGCGGTTGGGTTTTAGCATCCAATTGTGGGATTTAAAGCTATCTCGACATTACCTTTTTCGAAATCTTTTTTAGTTTTAGCATCCAATTGTGGGATTTAAAGGCATATCAGTGTGTAAATCGCGTAATTGCAAACGTTGTTTTAGCATCCAATTGTGGGATTTAAAGTCTCTGTGATACAACAACTGATATTTCAATTGATTTGGTTTTAGCATCCAATTGTGGGATTTAAAGTTTTTATTCCCGCCGAGCTGTGCTTTAAAAACACCCAGGTTTTAGCATCCAATTGTGGGATTTAAAGACACTCCACCCATCCCTTATGCCTCTCTGGGTCGTATGTTTTAGCATCCAATTGTGGGATTTAAAGTTACTTTTAGTAAACAAATGTCTTGCATTCGACATAGTTTTAGCATCCAATTGTGGGATTTAAAGTCTTTATCTTTACTTATTTTATCACAAGAAAAACCAGTTTTAGCATCCAATTGTGGGATTTAAAGTCCAAATACACATTTTTGTATTCACCGTCTGCAATAGTTTTAGCATCCAATTGTGGGATTTAAAGTCTGGTAAATTTTCTATTTTTTGTATCTTATTATCAAGTTTTAGCATCCAATTGTGGGATTTAAAGGAAAATATAGACAAAAATAAAATAAATAACTCTTCAGTTTTAGCATCCAATTGTGGGATTTAAAGGTAATTCTTCTGTAAAATATGACAAATCATATACTTGTTTTAGCATCCAATTGTGGGATTTAAAGTTATTTTTTTTATAACATTCAACATTGTAATAAAATGTTTTAGCATCCAATTGTGGGATTTAAAGATATCGAAGTCGTTTTTTTGCTTAAATTTTGCTTCGGTTTTAGCATCCAATTGTGGGATTTAAAGCCAGAAATATCAAAAACATTATCAAAATCAGTTGTAGTTTTAGCATCCAATTGTGGGATTTAAAGAATTTATTTGTTTATATTGATGATAATAATTATCTTGTTTTAGCATCCAATTGTGGGATTTAAAGTCAATATAATAATAAATTTTAAAAGTATTTTCTTTAGTTTTAGCATCCAATTGTGGGATTTAAAGGCGTTTGTTGTCAAGGAGGCGGGCGGCGGCGTGGATGTTTTAGCATCCAATTGTGGGATTTAAAGCAACTCGAGCACTTGAAAGAGTCAGGTGCTCTCGAAGTTTTAGCATCCAATTGTGGGATTTAAAGTTTATTATTAGAAGACTAAATATTAGTTTTGATACAGTTTTAGCATCCAATTGTGGGATTTAAAGTAATATCCTCCATAAAAAAAATTATATTCTATCAAGTTTTAGCATCCAATTGTGGGATTTAAAGGAAGGGTTAAAAGAATTATATATTTCTAATAATAATAGTTTTAGCATCCAATTGTGGGATTTAAAGTTTTTTAAAAAATTCCCACTCTGCAAAGTCAAATGTGTTTTAGCATCCAATTGTGGGATTTAAAGGCACCAGCACCGCCGATTAAAAGGCAGTAGCGGGCCGGTTTTAGCATCCAATTGTGGGATTTAAAGGAAAGATTATACATATACAAAATATATAAATATAATTGGTTTTAGCATCCAATTGTGGGATTTAAAGTTTGCTTCTTTAACATAAAAACCATAAACTTTCCTTGTTTTAGCATCCAATTGTGGGATTTAAAGCAGCTTTGAACATTTTTTTAGTTTCTCGTATGTTTTGTTTTAGCATCCAATTGTGGGATTTAAAGACATCAGAAGGAGTTGTAGATTCATAAAAATATTTCGTTTTAGCATCCAATTGTGGGATTTAAAGACTGTTAATTCAAAATTATTTAGTAGTAGTAATGATGTTTTAGCATCCAATTGTGGGATTTAAAGGGTTGCAGGTTACAAATGCGGCCTCGAACGGATGGCGTTTTAGCATCCAATTGTGGGATTTAAAGATACCCAACTATCTCGTTTTTCTGCATATATTTATAGTTTTAGCATCCAATTGTGGGATTTAAAGCGCAAACGACTGGCGGGATTTTTGATGGGCTGATGGGTTTTAGCATCCAATTGTGGGATTTAAAGGCAGAGTTTGCGGACTTTTTGGCTGCGATGGGCGGGTTTTAGCATCCAATTGTGGGATTTAAAGTATTATCCTCCTTTTCGTTTTTATATTTCAAAATCGGTTTTAGCATCCAATTGTGGGATTTAAAGGGTTGCAGGTTACAAATGCGGCCTCGAACGGATGGCGTTTTAGCATCCAATTGTGGGATTTAAAGTACAGCGAGCGCTACGGGCTTTAAATGGCATTTTCTGTTTTAGCATCCAATTGTGGGATTTAAAGGCTGGCAAGAGCAAGCTTGACGGGCGAGAGGAGGAGGTTTTAGCATCCAATTGTGGGATTTAAAGATAAGACATACTGTCCTCCTTTTAGATTTTTTTTATAGTTTTAGCATCCAATTGTGGGATTTAAAGTCAAAATAATTAAATCCAAAAGAAAAATTATTATTTGGTTTTAGCATCCAATTGTGGGATTTAAAGGCATGTTTTGCAAATCTTGTGCTATTCCTAAAAGCTGTTTTAGCATCCAATTGTGGGATTTAAAGTATTTATAAGTCTTTGTCTTGTAAGGAATTACACCGGTTTTAGCATCCAATTGTGGGATTTAAAGCTTTACTTTTTTCTTGCGTAACGACTTTTTCTATCGGTTTTAGCATCCAATTGTGGGATTTAAAGTGCGTTCCGTTCATTTTCCGTGTATGCTCGCGGCCGGGTTTTAGCATCCAATTGTGGGATTTAAAGCCTCTATAGGTTGGGGTAGTTCACATTATTTTTAGGTTTTAGCATCCAATTGTGGGATTTAAAGTGATTTATTTGTTTGTGAACGGTGCGGTTGCGCTCGAGTTTTAGCATCCAATTGTGGGATTTAAAGTGACCACGAAGCCACCACCTCTATAGGTTGGGGTAGGTTTTAGCATCCAATTGTGGGATTTAAAGTATCAACGTTTTTATAGGCGCTTTTAATGCAGTTGGGTTTTAGCATCCAATTGTGGGATTTAAAGGTAATCGATAACACAACGAACGAGGAGTATGAAATTGGTTTTAGCATCCAATTGTGGGATTTAAAGTCATAAGAAAAATGCTTTTTAATCGCTGGTTTCTTAGTTTTAGCATCCAATTGTGGGATTTAAAGACTTTATTATAATCATAATCAAAATATCTATAATTTGTTTTAGCATCCAATTGTGGGATTTAAAGCGAAATGTCTAACATAAGAGTTGACTTTCCAACACCGTTTTAGCATCCAATTGTGGGATTTAAAGTAAGTATTAACATTTAAATTATCACCATATTCATAAGTTTTAGCATCCAATTGTGGGATTTAAAGCTATAGAATTATCGGGAAAACCCTTAAAATACTTGCGTTTTAGCATCCAATTGTGGGATTTAAAGGTCGTTTGCGTGGAAAATTGCGGGCTCGAGGTCAAGTTTTAGCATCCAATTGTGGGATTTAAAGCGCGCATTGAAGGAAAATTGTCTACAATCTCTTGCTGTTTTAGCATCCAATTGTGGGATTTAAAGCTGGAATTTTTTGATAGCATCGAAGATAAAAAACAAGTTTTAGCATCCAATTGTGGGATTTAAAGGTGATCGTTTCTTTTGCAGAGACGCTCGCTGAAACGTTTTAGCATCCAATTGTGGGATTTAAAGCGCGCATTGAAGGAAAATTGTCTACAATCTCTTGCTGTTTTAGCATCCAATTGTGGGATTTAAAGGGCATGCTGATCCTAAACTACGACCACACCCTGTGGGTTTTAGCATCCAATTGTGGGATTTAAAGACGGGCGGCTGCTTGGGGTAACTTTAGCAAACGGGAGTTTTAGCATCCAATTGTGGGATTTAAAGGTCCATCAGCCCATCAAAAATCCCGCCAGTCGTTTGGTTTTAGCATCCAATTGTGGGATTTAAAGTAAAAAACATTTTCTACCCCCTTTTTTTTAGTTTTTGTTTTAGCATCCAATTGTGGGATTTAAAGATTTGCAAACTCTAAAACTTTGTATTTAAATTTCTGTTTTAGCATCCAATTGTGGGATTTAAAGCGCAAGCTCGTCTATAATATCCTGCGCTTCGTACATGTTTTAGCATCCAATTGTGGGATTTAAAGCTGGAATTTTTTGATAGCATCGAAGATAAAAAACAAAGTTTTAGCATCCAATTGTGGGATTTAAAGATACGCATATCGGAAACAGGGCGGCCGGGGAGGAGGAGTTTTAGCATCCAATTGTGGGATTTAAAGTCTTGTCTCACCCCCACGAGGGCGGTCGGATTCGTAAGTTTTAGCATCCAATTGTGGGATTTAAAGTCTTGTCTCACCCCCACGAGGGCGGTCGGATTCGTAAGTTTTAGCATCCAATTGTGGGATTTAAAGCATCCCGCTCTTGTTTTTTTCATTCACATATTCTACGTTTTAGCATCCAATTGTGGGATTTAAAGGAGTATTACGTTTGCAAGATGTCGTGTAATCGATTAGTTTTAGCATCCAATTGTGGGATTTAAAGGGCTGTTGCGCTTTCGAGTATAACCCGCACGAGCGCGTTTTAGCATCCAATTGTGGGATTTAAAGAGCGCAAAAACACGTTCTAAATCACGGCAAGGCCGAGTTTTAGCATCCAATTGTGGGATTTAAAGGATCGATTAAAGAAATTTTTGAGATACTTGAAACCTTGTTTTAGCATCCAATTGTGGGATTTAAAGCGTGCGCTGTGGTATTCGTTTCGTATGCCTGCAGTGTTTTAGCATCCAATTGTGGGATTTAAAGGTTTACACCTGCCGACTCGGGGTCGGGGAAGAGTTTGTTTTAGCATCCAATTGTGGGATTTAAAGACCTTGCTGCTTTGTCGCTTTTGTCGAGCGAGCTTGGTTTTAGCATCCAATTGTGGGATTTAAAGCCGCTTGCAGTCGTTTCTTTCGCAGCGCTTGCTTTAGGTTTTAGCATCCAATTGTGGGATTTAAAGCACGTGCCACATTGGCAAACATGGGAGCATTTTTAAAGTTTTAGCATCCAATTGTGGGATTTAAAGAACGGAGGTAAAAAATGGAATGGAAAAAGAAAACGTGTTTTAGCATCCAATTGTGGGATTTAAAGGCATTATCTTCGAATACAATTTGTTCCAGCGAATCCGTTTTAGCATCCAATTGTGGGATTTAAAGGTTGAAATTGCTTGTTTTTGAGTAACACTTAAATAAGTTTTAGCATCCAATTGTGGGATTTAAAGTCTTTTTCTTTTTTTAGTTACTACATCATCTGCTGGTTTTAGCATCCAATTGTGGGATTTAAAGGTAGCGAGCGTGAACGGTTTGGATAAGCTTGCGGACGGTTTTAGCATCCAATTGTGGGATTTAAAGTGAAACGTGTTTGAATAAGAAAGCGAATTATGAAGTTGTTTTAGCATCCAATTGTGGGATTTAAAGGGGGGTCACGGAAGCCGCTACAGCGAGCGCCACGGGGTTTTAGCATCCAATTGTGGGATTTAAAGTGCGCAAGGTACATATCCACTGCCCGCCTGGCTGTTGGTTTTAGCATCCAATTGTGGGATTTAAAGAATTCGTTACGTTCGACCTATACAGCACTTCCTCAAGTTTTAGCATCCAATTGTGGGATTTAAAGAGCGGTGCGAGCGGCGGAGTGATTAATGCAGTAAACGTTTTAGCATCCAATTGTGGGATTTAAAGGCGTGCAGGGTTGGAGGGCTGGATAAAAGCGGATGGTTTTAGCATCCAATTGTGGGATTTAAAGATAGATTATTTTATGTAAATTTAAAAGAGGGTGATTGTTTTAGCATCCAATTGTGGGATTTAAAGTCCTTTGTCAAAAATAAATCTTCTGTTTTAGATTTTGTTTTAGCATCCAATTGTGGGATTTAAAGAATCACAACGGAAAAATGGTAATACAAGCGGTGCAGTTTTAGCATCCAATTGTGGGATTTAAAGAATCTAAAAGCATTATTAGAAGGTTCATCTAAAAATGTTTTAGCATCCAATTGTGGGATTTAAAGATCCCAGCTTTTTCGCATGCCAAGTCTATCCGAAAAGTTTTAGCATCCAATTGTGGGATTTAAAGTAAAAACAATTTTTTTCTGTTCTACAAAAATAATTTGTTTTAGCATCCAATTGTGGGATTTAAAGTAAACTTTTTTAATTCATCATCTTCCAATTGACCTTGTTTTAGCATCCAATTGTGGGATTTAAAGTTATTTAAAATATTTTAAAAGATTTATCAGCGAAAGGTTTTAGCATCCAATTGTGGGATTTAAAGGTAATACTAATTATATCATAAAAAAGAATTTATCAATGTTTTAGCATCCAATTGTGGGATTTAAAGTTCAAAACACTTAATACATTATTAAAATACATATCAGTTTTAGCATCCAATTGTGGGATTTAAAGGAATAAAAATTATTTACAATACAAATTTTGCCTAATGGTTTTAGCATCCAATTGTGGGATTTAAAGGCCCCTCTCGTGCAATTTTTAAATTTTCGAGAGCAAGTTTTAGCATCCAATTGTGGGATTTAAAGGCATATCAGTGTGTAAATCGCGTAATTGCAAACGTTGTTTTAGCATCCAATTGTGGGATTTAAAGTTTTTGAAAGTTATAAATCAAAAAAATGTTGGGAAGGGTTTTAGCATCCAATTGTGGGATTTAAAGAATCTAAAAGCATTATTAGAAGGTTCATCTAAAAATGTTTTAGCATCCAATTGTGGGATTTAAAGGCGCTGCGAGACTTAAAGATTACTACATCTGCTGTCGTTTTAGCATCCAATTGTGGGATTTAAAGTTTTTTTGTTATATTAATAATAATGTTTTATTTTACGTTTTAGCATCCAATTGTGGGATTTAAAGCCCACCCCCCGTGTTTTTCCGGGTCGTACTCGGTAGGTTTTAGCATCCAATTGTGGGATTTAAAGGTTCTATGCACCGCAATCGAATTTGCTAAGTTACCAGGTTTTAGCATCCAATTGTGGGATTTAAAGGATCAGGTGCACGTTGACCAGCTGTACACTTATATGGTTTTAGCATCCAATTGTGGGATTTAAAGTTTTCATTTTCCTCTCTTCCTTTTTGTAGTTTGCATTGTTTTAGCATCCAATTGTGGGATTTAAAGCGCAATTATTAAATCTTTTTCACTCAAGCGCTTTGTGTTTTAGCATCCAATTGTGGGATTTAAAGAACACTTGTGAGTATTTTTGCAAACTGCTCAAGAGGTTTTAGCATCCAATTGTGGGATTTAAAGAATTGTTGCAGAGTGAACAGATGTACGAAGCGCAGGGTTTTAGCATCCAATTGTGGGATTTAAAGGAGGAATTTTCAGAGGGGATTAAAAAAAGAGTAGAGGGTTTTAGCATCCAATTGTGGGATTTAAAGGTGGTAGAAAGCAGATGGTGAGGGGTTTTAGATTCAGGTTTTAGCATCCAATTGTGGGATTTAAAGAAAATATCGTAGTCTCTCTTTTCCCCTAAAGTTTTTAGTTTTAGCATCCAATTGTGGGATTTAAAGAAACTTGTCCACTGTGTAGAATTCGTCAAACCCTGCCGTTTTAGCATCCAATTGTGGGATTTAAAGGCAGTTGCTATGTTTGCTGTAACGTTTGTAAGGTTTGTTTTAGCATCCAATTGTGGGATTTAAAGCAACTCGAGCACTTAAAAGAAAGCGGCGCACTGGAGGGTTTTAGCATCCAATTGTGGGATTTAAAGGCGAAGTCGCTTGAGATTGCACTAAAAGAAAACGCAGGTTTTAGCATCCAATTGTGGGATTTAAAGTCGTCGGCGTTCGGGCGGACGGGGACAAATACTTTGGTTTTAGCATCCAATTGTGGGATTTAAAGCGGTAGGTGCGGACGGGCAGCAGGTGGTAAAGCTTAGGTTTTAGCATCCAATTGTGGGATTTAAAGGCTGCCTGATGTTTACGCAGGTATTGGGGGCGAGTGGGTTTTAGCATCCAATTGTGGGATTTAAAGTCGTGGATGCGACGGGGACTACTTACGTGATCGGAAAGTTTTAGCATCCAATTGTGGGATTTAAAGTCGTACTATGTTCTTTTTACGCTTATATTATAAAACGGTTTTAGCATCCAATTGTGGGATTTAAAGTCGGTGTGGCTGTAGCAAAAAGTGTGCAGCTTGCAAGGTTTTAGCATCCAATTGTGGGATTTAAAGTCTATTGACTTTTCTATTTTTTTTATCCTCTCTTCTGTTTTAGCATCCAATTGTGGGATTTAAAGCTTTTAAGGCATCAAACATCTTTCCGATTGCCTTAAGTTTTAGCATCCAATTGTGGGATTTAAAGCTTGACAACTCGTAACAATTTCGTAAATGTTGTTAGTTTTAGCATCCAATTGTGGGATTTAAAGTCCTGCAGTATTATTCCAAGTTCCGCCGCGACAATGGTTTTAGCATCCAATTGTGGGATTTAAAGCGCAATTATCAAATCTTTTTCACTTAGACGTTTTGTGTTTTAGCATCCAATTGTGGGATTTAAAGATGCGACGTTTGAAATCGTGCAGGATGACAACGAAGAGTTTTAGCATCCAATTGTGGGATTTAAAGATCGCTCGCAAAATCGACACACAGTTACTTTTGTCGTTTTAGCATCCAATTGTGGGATTTAAAGATTCTGCAGCAACGAGATGCACAGCATCGATTAAAAGTTTTAGCATCCAATTGTGGGATTTAAAGCAACGAACGAGGAGTATGAAATCGATATCATAAATGGTTTTAGCATCCAATTGTGGGATTTAAAGATCTTGTTAAAAAACGGTGACAAATATGACGGGGTTGTTTTAGCATCCAATTGTGGGATTTAAAGGTAAAAAAACCGCCACAAAAAATTGCAATTGCTATAGTTTTAGCATCCAATTGTGGGATTTAAAGGCTTAATGAGGCCACTGCAAAGCTTTCTTTAGATGGGTTTTAGCATCCAATTGTGGGATTTAAAGTGTTCGACTGGTGAGGTTGGTAAAATCTATTATATTGGTTTTAGCATCCAATTGTGGGATTTAAAGAAAGACCAGGATGTGGCAAGTAACGGGCTTACCATTGTTTTAGCATCCAATTGTGGGATTTAAAGAACATACTGTTAGCCCTGATGATATTGTAAAGCTTAGTTTTAGCATCCAATTGTGGGATTTAAAGTGTTCGTATGCGTATTTTTATGTTTGTATCGATATTGTTTTAGCATCCAATTGTGGGATTTAAAGTCAAAAATTGCACCAGTCGCCTGTGTTGCGAATTGTGTTTTAGCATCCAATTGTGGGATTTAAAGGCTTTGTTTGTTCCTGCTGTGCAATTTTTTCTACAAGTTTTAGCATCCAATTGTGGGATTTAAAGCGACACGCCCTGGTGGACAATCGAGGCGGACATTAAGTTTTAGCATCCAATTGTGGGATTTAAAGCGCGAGCTTACTCAAGCACAAAAAAGTTATCTTATCTGTTTTAGCATCCAATTGTGGGATTTAAAGATCCTTCCAACCGTTAACACAAGACCCGACCTACACGTTTTAGCATCCAATTGTGGGATTTAAAGCCACGACAGAATGCTCGAGCGGCACGACGTCAAGTAGTTTTAGCATCCAATTGTGGGATTTAAAGCATCCCGCTCTTGTTTTTTTCATTAACATATTCTACAGTTTTAGCATCCAATTGTGGGATTTAAAGGCGTGGTTCGTGCATTTTGACATTACAGCTGAAGTGGTTTTAGCATCCAATTGTGGGATTTAAAGAAAAGCGGCGATGCGACAATTGTAGTTCTTAACAAGAGTTTTAGCATCCAATTGTGGGATTTAAAGTATTTTAACTATTTTAGAAAAGCTGCAACAGGATTTGTTTTAGCATCCAATTGTGGGATTTAAAGGTGGTGAGCCTGAACGGGCTTGATAAACTCGCAGACGTTTTAGCATCCAATTGTGGGATTTAAAGTTCGTAATAGCCTCCCTCTCCGAGTCAAGATAGCTTTGGTTTTAGCATCCAATTGTGGGATTTAAAGGTCGGACAACAAGCCCGCCTGTGTCCTTGTTCGAATGTTTTAGCATCCAATTGTGGGATTTAAAGAATAAATACACATTTTTGTATTCACCATCGGAGATACGTTTTAGCATCCAATTGTGGGATTTAAAGACGCTCTGTCCGTCCTCTCGCATTTTTGCACTCATGTTTTAGCATCCAATTGTGGGATTTAAAGAGCTCGAGAAACGGTACGTAAATTGTGTCTATTGCAAGTTTTAGCATCCAATTGTGGGATTTAAAGACTATGATGAGAAAATTCTCAACGAGATTCAAAAACGTTTTAGCATCCAATTGTGGGATTTAAAGGTTATTTACCAGTGCAACTTGCACTGTTTCGTCTTCGGTTTTAGCATCCAATTGTGGGATTTAAAGGACGGAATTAATGCGTACTATTCTGCATGCTTGCGGGTTTTAGCATCCAATTGTGGGATTTAAAGAAAAGGAGGTATGTATGGAAATTGTTGTGAATGCTGGTTTTAGCATCCAATTGTGGGATTTAAAGTCTGTGCAGCGATGGGTGAAGAATAAAAACAAGTTGGTTTTAGCATCCAATTGTGGGATTTAAAGGGAACCCTGTACGGCGTCGGACAGGCAACCTCGCAAAGTTTTAGCATCCAATTGTGGGATTTAAAGTCATTCGTACTCGCTCGTTTGTTTAATGTTTCGCATGGTTTTAGCATCCAATTGTGGGATTTAAAGACACAGCTTCGACGTCTTGCAGCTCTTCATCGTAACGTTTTAGCATCCAATTGTGGGATTTAAAGGGCAGTGGCGATGCGACAATTGTAGTTGTGAACAAGAGTTTTAGCATCCAATTGTGGGATTTAAAGAACCACGGCGGGCGGCGGGTAATACAAGCGGTACAAAGTTTTAGCATCCAATTGTGGGATTTAAAGGGGCGGAGAAATATAAAAAAAGAACGTTTATGTGGAGTTTTAGCATCCAATTGTGGGATTTAAAGTCGTTGCCTCTTTTGCTACTCGCACGTACGAATATCGTTTTAGCATCCAATTGTGGGATTTAAAGGGGTCGATAAGGTCGAGTCGTGGCTTTGATGCCGAAGTTTTAGCATCCAATTGTGGGATTTAAAGTATGGTTAATAAAATCATCGAGGATGAGGGGTGATGAGTTTTAGCATCCAATTGTGGGATTTAAAGTGTGAACGAGAAAAAATTAATGCGGAGGGCTTGACAGTTTTAGCATCCAATTGTGGGATTTAAAGAGCGGTGCGAGCGGCGGGGTGATTAATGCAGTTAAGTTTTAGCATCCAATTGTGGGATTTAAAGGCCGACTTGGCAATCGTAACAAACACTGCTGGGTATGTTTTAGCATCCAATTGTGGGATTTAAAGCTTGGACCTCATCGAGCCTGAATTTTTAAACGAAATGTTTTAGCATCCAATTGTGGGATTTAAAGTACGTGTTCACAAAAGCAGCTGTACTTGTTAAGTTAGTTTTAGCATCCAATTGTGGGATTTAAAGTTCAAGCTGTATATTAAAAAAACTGGGAGCAGCGACAGTTTTAGCATCCAATTGTGGGATTTAAAGGCATCTTCTCTGCGTTTTGCTCGTGTGCATATGCGCGTTTTAGCATCCAATTGTGGGATTTAAAGCTTCAACAAAGTATTTATCCCCGTCCACCCGCACCCCGTTTTAGCATCCAATTGTGGGATTTAAAGCTCCTTGTTTTTTTAAATTTCGATTATCCGAGCCGGTTTTAGCATCCAATTGTGGGATTTAAAGGTATATCCGATAGTGAATACAAAAATGTGTATTTATGTTTTAGCATCCAATTGTGGGATTTAAAGTCGTGTCGTTGTTGCTGCGGCGGCCGTTTCGGCTGCGTTTTAGCATCCAATTGTGGGATTTAAAGGTTCTGGAAATTGACTTGAACACTGAAATTGTAACAGGTTTTAGCATCCAATTGTGGGATTTAAAGGTCGAGCCCTCGCATGAGTCCGTGCTCGTCACTGTAGTTTTAGCATCCAATTGTGGGATTTAAAGCGGACTTTCCAGCACCAGCGCCACCGAGGAGCAGGCGTTTTAGCATCCAATTGTGGGATTTAAAGCGTGTGGGGTTGCTTTAAAGCGACAATGAAACGATGGTTTTAGCATCCAATTGTGGGATTTAAAGACTGTCTTCTGCATATTTTTTCGCTCCGTATGCCAAGTTTTAGCATCCAATTGTGGGATTTAAAGTAGACCAGGACACGGAGAAATTCAAGTACGCTATTTGTTTTAGCATCCAATTGTGGGATTTAAAGTGCTCCCCGAGGCGGTCGAACCCGTTTCGAACTTGAGTTTTAGCATCCAATTGTGGGATTTAAAGTGACCCCCTACCGTGTGTGTTACACATCCCCCCCTTGTTTTAGCATCCAATTGTGGGATTTAAAGTGCACTTTTTTTGCCTGCATTGCTTCCCGTGTTCGTGTTTTAGCATCCAATTGTGGGATTTAAAGTGACGCTTCCTGCCGAGGCGGCTTTTAGGTTTTATCAGTTTTAGCATCCAATTGTGGGATTTAAAGAGGCCGTACAGACCAGCCTTTTTAACATGTTTTTATAGTTTTAGCATCCAATTGTGGGATTTAAAGTTGCCTCGCCCAAAATCGGAATTTTCACCGTCGTGGCTGGTTTTAGCATCCAATTGTGGGATTTAAAGGGTTGTTGGACGGAAGAGGGGATTACGTAAAAAGACGTTTTAGCATCCAATTGTGGGATTTAAAGACCGTTAACACAAGACCCATTTTACACCTGCCGACGTTTTAGCATCCAATTGTGGGATTTAAAGATATCGAAATCGTTTTTTTGTTTAAATTTTGCTTCGTGTTTTAGCATCCAATTGTGGGATTTAAAGTTTATCGTGTAGCCCTTCCGCTTTTTTGTAAAGCGTGTTTTAGCATCCAATTGTGGGATTTAAAGCTTGCAACCCACGCACTGCCGCCCGTGCCGCCGTTTCGTTTTAGCATCCAATTGTGGGATTTAAAGAAAGAACAAAAAACAACAATAAAAGCAGTCGACACGGTTTTAGCATCCAATTGTGGGATTTAAAGTGCACGGGCGGAAACAATAGCACGAACGGAAATAAAGTTTTAGCATCCAATTGTGGGATTTAAAGAACCTCGCAGGGGACAACCTTGTCCGTTTCCTGCATTGTTTTAGCATCCAATTGTGGGATTTAAAGAGGCAGCTTTTAGGTTTTATCATACGAGCGTGAAGGGTTTTAGCATCCAATTGTGGGATTTAAAGGTTTTTTAAAACTTGTTGTGCATTGTTTCTGTTTTTGTTTTAGCATCCAATTGTGGGATTTAAAGTGCAAAAGCGGGGCGTGAGAGTTTGTATTTTAAAGGTTTTAGCATCCAATTGTGGGATTTAAAGACTTTGTGCCCCTGCTTTGCTAAACTTTCAGCTTCAGTTTTAGCATCCAATTGTGGGATTTAAAGTATCGCATAGACAGATGGGGGCGGCTGGTGGCAAAAGTTTTAGCATCCAATTGTGGGATTTAAAGATCTCGTACCTGCTCGAGCAGGCAACGCAGGGGCTGGGTTTTAGCATCCAATTGTGGGATTTAAAGGCTAAACGCTTGTAACGCCGAAATTTGCTTGTTTTTGTTTTAGCATCCAATTGTGGGATTTAAAGTTGTCCCGCCCGATGTACACAAGCCGTCCAGTCTTTGTTTTAGCATCCAATTGTGGGATTTAAAGCTCGAGCGATTTTGCTCGAAGGAACTCTTAGCAGAAGTTTTAGCATCCAATTGTGGGATTTAAAGCGACATCTTGTAATTCCTCCTCGTATCCGTATATGAGTTTTAGCATCCAATTGTGGGATTTAAAGCAAAGCACACAGACGTACCGCTTGCCTGTTGTTTTTGTTTTAGCATCCAATTGTGGGATTTAAAGAATTCCGCCCAGCAACGTACAAATTACCCGCACTTGGTTTTAGCATCCAATTGTGGGATTTAAAGGAAAAGTTAAAATCGATACACTCTATTGTGTCTGTTGTTTTAGCATCCAATTGTGGGATTTAAAGTTTTTTATGCAACAATGCTACCCTCCATCTTGTTCAGTTTTAGCATCCAATTGTGGGATTTAAAGAATCTCCCAAATCTCCCTAATCGACCTACTCAAGCGGGTTTTAGCATCCAATTGTGGGATTTAAAGTTTCCACCGTTTCCCCCTTGTAGCCTTGTTTCCACCGTTTTAGCATCCAATTGTGGGATTTAAAGCTAAGTTCGCTACATCGAAATTGTTCGTTTTTGTATGTTTTAGCATCCAATTGTGGGATTTAAAGCGCGATTATTAAATCTTTTTCGCTAAGTCGTTTTGTGTTTTAGCATCCAATTGTGGGATTTAAAGGAAGCTGCATAATTCTTGTTCACAACTACAATTGTAGGTTTTAGCATCCAATTGTGGGATTTAAAGTGTTCGGGGCGGTGTGGCTGCAATTTGCGTTAACGAGTTTTAGCATCCAATTGTGGGATTTAAAGTGGCAGCGGCGGGCGAAACTGTTAACTGCAGATGTGGTTTTAGCATCCAATTGTGGGATTTAAAGGGCTTTTGGAGCAGGCGCAAACAGCAGATGTGACGTGTTTTAGCATCCAATTGTGGGATTTAAAGGAAGCTTTTGCAAAAATTGCACGGCTGTGGATAGAAGTTTTAGCATCCAATTGTGGGATTTAAAGTCATTTCAATGTTTTACATGATTATGCTTCCTTCACGTTTTAGCATCCAATTGTGGGATTTAAAGTATACCACTTCATAAAGTGCTTGTCGATTCAAACACGGTTTTAGCATCCAATTGTGGGATTTAAAGGCTCGAACACATCAAGCCAAATTTCGAGCGCAATCTGTTTTAGCATCCAATTGTGGGATTTAAAGGCATGATTTCAAACCCCATGAACTCCTTGAACATTTGTTTTAGCATCCAATTGTGGGATTTAAAGAATCCAAATCGGAAACTTTAAAAATGCTCCCGTGCTGTTTTAGCATCCAATTGTGGGATTTAAAGTTGATGGTGCGCAGGAAAATGTATCATATCTTCGACGGTTTTAGCATCCAATTGTGGGATTTAAAGGACAAAGAAATTCGAGCGTTTAAAACAGCATTTCTTGTTTTAGCATCCAATTGTGGGATTTAAAGGTACCTTTACGGGCAAAGTACCGTGGAGGCACAGCTGTTTTAGCATCCAATTGTGGGATTTAAAGCCACTCCGTCCATATGTATTTTTCCGCCAAGTTCGCGTTTTAGCATCCAATTGTGGGATTTAAAGCAATTATAAGGGACGGGCGAACTGTTTTTTGGTTTAGTTTTAGCATCCAATTGTGGGATTTAAAGACTATGTGAGCATAACAGCAGAGATTTATAAATCATGTTTTAGCATCCAATTGTGGGATTTAAAGAGACTGCGCAGAGGATAGGAAATAAGTTAACTGAATGTTTTAGCATCCAATTGTGGGATTTAAAGAAAATGATGATTCTGCGACTTCCAGCCCGTTGTACGGTTTTAGCATCCAATTGTGGGATTTAAAGTGTCGGGGACGGCATCGACAAGGTCGTCGGGTTTTAGTTTTAGCATCCAATTGTGGGATTTAAAGAACAAACGAGCGAGTGCGAATGAAGGAAAATGCGAGGTTTTAGCATCCAATTGTGGGATTTAAAGTTCAAGATACTCGCCGCCTAAAATCGCATAGTCCCAGTTTTAGCATCCAATTGTGGGATTTAAAGTAGTAGTTTTTGCACAAGCATGCTTAACATATCCCCGGTTTTAGCATCCAATTGTGGGATTTAAAGTCCCCTTTTAGTCTTTTTTGTTTTTTTAGCAAGGCTGTTTTAGCATCCAATTGTGGGATTTAAAGGGATTTACGTTTTTTTAAAATGTACCTTGCGGACAAGTTTTAGCATCCAATTGTGGGATTTAAAGTTAACGCTGTGGGAGGATTTTTCGAAAGCATTGTGAGTTTTAGCATCCAATTGTGGGATTTAAAGTTGCGTACACGTCAGCGTCGATGTATCGCGATAAGTGTTTTAGCATCCAATTGTGGGATTTAAAGTGTTCACCCTGCCGATCGTCCCTCTCGTGCCCCACCGTTTTAGCATCCAATTGTGGGATTTAAAGGCTGATTTGACTGTGCTTGTAAATCCTGGCTATGCAGTTTTAGCATCCAATTGTGGGATTTAAAGTTTTTGAACATCGTCGAGAATTTTTTGATCATAGTCGTTTTAGCATCCAATTGTGGGATTTAAAGACGGATTGGGGACGGAATTTCCTTCGTGTTTGATACGTTTTAGCATCCAATTGTGGGATTTAAAGTATACAATTCTTAAACATTCAATATTTTTGTTAGAAGTTTTAGCATCCAATTGTGGGATTTAAAGGTAAAAGAATTACTAACGAATCGTGTGCGCAAGGGTGTTTTAGCATCCAATTGTGGGATTTAAAGTACGAAAAAAAAGAAAAAAAACACCAATGAAAATGAGTTTTAGCATCCAATTGTGGGATTTAAAGGCGGGCTAAAACTCGCAACAGAACGGGGGCTGTAAAGTTTTAGCATCCAATTGTGGGATTTAAAGGCGTGATCTCGAGCGACTTTGCAGGAAATTCGACGTGTTTTAGCATCCAATTGTGGGATTTAAAGTACGTAAAGTGCAAAATTGATAAAAATCGCAACAATGGTTTTAGCATCCAATTGTGGGATTTAAAGCCCGCACGCCCACCAGGGCGGTTGGATTTGTGAAGCGTTTTAGCATCCAATTGTGGGATTTAAAGTTTGAATGTCTTGCTTGTCATTCAAAAAGAGATTTTGGTTTTAGCATCCAATTGTGGGATTTAAAGTGTTTTTATTCCTCCTCTTTCGTAATTTTTGTTAACGTTTTAGCATCCAATTGTGGGATTTAAAGGCACAAAAACCCCGCTTAGATTTAATCGAGCCGCAAGTTTTAGCATCCAATTGTGGGATTTAAAGCTCTTCCTGCGCTGCGAGATTTAAAGACAACTACATGTTTTAGCATCCAATTGTGGGATTTAAAGAAATTTTTCCCCGCAATGTACAACTTGCCAGCACTCGTTTTAGCATCCAATTGTGGGATTTAAAGTTATACGCAAGCGGTATCTGCATCGTCCGCCTCGCCGTTTTAGCATCCAATTGTGGGATTTAAAGGTACGTATTTCTTTTTCACTTTTCCTTCCTCGTTTTGTTTTAGCATCCAATTGTGGGATTTAAAGATGACATATCACATGAAGCATTAGTTCTCGATGTTGGTTTTAGCATCCAATTGTGGGATTTAAAGCTTGTGGAGCGACTCAATCGTGACAATTCGGGCACTAGTTTTAGCATCCAATTGTGGGATTTAAAGAACGAGGTAACGGTAAAGCTATACAAGCCCAGGGAGTTTTAGCATCCAATTGTGGGATTTAAAGTTCGCATTTATTTGTATCGAGCACCGTTACGTAATGGTTTTAGCATCCAATTGTGGGATTTAAAGAACGAATCGTCAATTGTGCATTTTGCACATCACGCAGTTTTAGCATCCAATTGTGGGATTTAAAGTATCCG
>Ga0308405_1000529_pt1 | contig 21677 bp, 20 predicted proteins | sample HotsprSampleMS13_FD_203473 | JGI IMG/M metagenome (GOLD analysis project Ga0308405, IMG submission 203473) | Hot spring phototrophic mat microbial communities from Mushroom Spring, Yellowstone National Park, Wyoming, United States - 20060912_MS13 ...
CGAGAACGAGGCCCTCTCGTAGCTTTACGAAGAGTACGATGCGAACATCACCTTCCCACTCCTGGCCGACACAGACCGATTCGAGAACCTCGTCGATCTGCTCGACCTCGCGGTAAATCTCGGCGGTACCGATCCGCACCCCCCCGGGATTCAGGACGGCGTCCGAGCGGCCGTAGATCACGATCCCGTCGTGTGCGGTCAGTTCGGCCCAATCACCATGGCACCAAACGCCGGGAAACCGTTCGAAATAGCTCTTGCGATACCGACTCCCGTCGGGATCGTTCCAGAAGCCGATCGGCATCGACGGGAAAGGCTTGGTACACACGAGTTCACCGCGCTGGCCGCGGATCGGTCGGCCTTGCTCGTCGAAAACGTCGACGGCCATGCCGAGCCCTCGCATTTGTATCTCGCCCCGCCACACCGGTCCCGCCGGATTACCGAGAACGAAACAGGAGACGATGTCGGTTCCGCCGGATATCGAAGCCAGATGAACGTCCGTCTTGATTTTTCGATAAACGTAGTCGAACGACTCGGGAAGCAGTGGTGAGCCGGTCGACAGGATCGTCTTCAGACTGCTGAGGTCGTGGTCGGCGATCGGCGCTGCGCCGGACTTTTCGAGCGCCTGCAGATATTTCGCACTCGTGCCGAAGATCGTGATACGCTCCCGCTGCACGAGATCCCAGAGCACCTCTGGCCCGGGATGAAAAGGCGAACCATCGTAAAGGACGAGGGTCGCTTCGCTCGCCAAACCGGAAGCGAGCCAATTCCACATCATCCAGCCGCAGGTCGTATAGTAAAAAAGCCGATCACCCGGCCGTACGTCGCAATGCAGTCGATGTTCTTTCAAATGTTGAAGAAGTGTCCCGCCTTGCCCGTGCACGATCGCTTTGGGCATGCCGGTCGTGCCGGACGAATAGAGCACGTAGAGAGGGAAATCGAAAGGCAGCTGCTCGAAGCGGAGCGATGTGTTCTGTCGCCGCAGCCAATCGTCGAAAAAGACAGATTTGGGGATCGGCCGGATATCTGGACGATCCTCCAGGAATGGAACGACGACGACTTTTTCCAGCGTTCCCAATTCTGCGACGCAGGCCGCCACCTTTTCACGTATATCTATTTTTTTCCCACCGTAGAGATAGCCATCGACGGTGATCAAGACCTTGGGCTCGATCTGACCGAAGCGATCGAGGACGCCTCGGACGCCAAAATCGGGCGAGCAGGATGACCATATCGCCCCGACGGCCGAGCTCGCGAGCATGCCGACGATCGTCTCGGGAATGTTCGGCAGATAGCCGACCACCCGATCGTCGAGCCCGATGCCTTCCGCTCGGAAGGCGGACGCGAGCCGTTCGACCGAATTCCAGAGATCGTTCCAACTCAATTCGCGCCGCCGGCCATCTTCGCCCACGAAGATGATGGCTGGTCCCTCGTCCCTTCGCCGTAGGAGATTCTGCGCAAAATTGAGCCGCGCTCCGGGAAACCAGCGTGCGCCCGGCATCGCGTCCGGGTTTTCCAAGACCCGGTCCGCTTCCGCGCTCGCGACCACGCCGAAGCTTTTCCAAACCTGCCGCCAGAAGGGCTCGGGATGCTCGACCGACCAACGCCACAGGTCGCGGACCGCGTCCTGCCCGGTGAAGCCCTGGTCCGCTGCGAAGCGCACGATCTGCGTTCGCGCCGCTCGCTCCGGGTCGGGTCGCCAGATCGGCTCGCTCATCCTATTCTCCTACCCGCCGCTTTCGGCTCCATTGTGTTCGGAGCGCCACGAAGAATGCAACCGAAGGTCCCTACGCTCCGTCGCCGGGAGCTGGTCGCCTTCACGGCCGCGATCCTCCGGTCGGCTCGTGCTCCGCTCGCGAAAATGGACCCGTCCCTCGCAGCCTAGGGAGAACGGGAACTTTTCGTGACAAGCTCGGCAACCATTACCGGCCGTATAGCAACGGTACGATCACGGTCGAGAGCCGTGCGTCGGTCTCTGTCGCGTGGCGCCATCTGCCGGCCGATCGCTACCGAACGCCCATCCTCCGTTGGCGTTGGCGCGTCGATAAGTCCGTGCCCGCTACCGATCTGACCCGCAAAGGCGGCCACGATCGCTCGCTCGCCATCCACCTCGCATATGCCTGAGTGCCGGAGCAGCCGAGCTTGTTCGAGCGGAGCGTGCGGGCTTTTCTGAACTCTCTCGTGGGTCACGACCCACTGGGGCGCCTTTTGACCTACCTGTGGGGCGGGAGCGAACGCCACGAGGGCTGTTTCGACAACTGCTTCCTCCCCGTTGGTGCATAGCTCCGGGTCCTGCGCGACGTCTCGGCTCTCCCCGGTACGTGGCTCGAGGAGTACGTCGACGTGTTGGCCGACTACCGCGCCCCTTTCGGCACCGACCCGCCGCCGGTCGAACGGATCGGTATCGAAGCCGACAGCGACGATACGGCGAGCGCAGCCGTCGGCTTTATTCGTGACCTCGGCTGGCATCGCGCATGACCCTCGGAGGGTCCGATCCCCTGGGCCGGTCAGCGTAGTCGGCGAGACGTGCTACCGACGGCCCCACGCGGGCGCTCGAATAAAAACTCGCGACCGACCTTCACGCGCGGTACACCGTCATAGGCGATGACGTCTGCCGTCGCGTAGGTCTCGCTCCAGCGTTCGGGGAGGTACGAGCCCGTCCCGATGATGTCGATCGGCGCACGAACGCTCGCCATGAGCTTGCATTTCTGGGGCGAAAAGCCCGAACTCGCGATGATCTTGACGTTCTTGAAGCCAGCCGCGTCGAGCTGCTCGCGCATGTGGAAAATCGCGGCAGCCGTGACGCCGGTGCCAGTGAGCCAAGCGAGCTCTTCCGGGGTGCGATAGGTGCGGATAGCTTGCGGCGCGTGGCGCTCGAGGACGGCGTACGAAGCGGCTACGTCGAGCCCCTCCAGGAATCTGCCGCCGTGGGTGTCGAGCCGGATGCCGAGCCTCCCTTCAGCCGCAAGATCCGGAAACCTGCGGCAAACTTCGAGCGCATCGGTGACCTCGCGGCCGAAATAGTCCACCAGAACGAAAAGTGGATCCTGCGGAAAGGTCGCGTGGAACATTTCCGCGGCCCGCACGGTGGAACCGGCGTAGCCGATGAGCGCATGGGGCATCGTTCCGAGGCCGCGCGTTCGACCGAAGAAATGCGCGGTCGCATCGGTGGCGTTGCCGATGAAGCCGATCGCGTTCGTCTCCGCCTGCGCCCGCTTTGAGCCGACGCTCGCGGCGTAGGCCATCATCTCCGCCATTTCGAGCCCGGCGCAGTGCCGCGCGTCCATTGCGAGAAACGCCACGTAAGGAAGATCGGTGCACATCGAATAGGCGTTGAACGCGGCTACGCAGGTCGCGCCGATCTTCTGCAAGAGATTGGTCTCGAGATCGACCAGATGGCGGAACGAGCCACTTACGTACATCAGCGGCTCGCCGGCGCCAACCCAAGCGCCTTCCTCGAACAGCAGTTCGATCTCGAAATGCGCGCCCCGCTCTCGCGCAACCCTCGACAGCCACTCGAGCGCGAGGCGTGGGGCCGAGATGACCGGCCGACGTAAAAAAATCGCATAAGTGACCTGGCAATCACCGAACCGTTCGATGATCGCTTTCGTCTTGCGGAAATACGCGTCGGTGTGCCGGACGATTTCCTCGCCCAGGGGGTGCGCAGCGGCAAACGGTGGCTCGAAATCGCCGGAAGGGGAAGCTGCCCGGCGTTCGCCCTCGCTCGGCGGCTCGAGATGCGCGCTCACGGGGCAGCAGCTACCCGCTGCGCGCGGCGCTCTTCTTTAAGCGCCTCGGCCATGATGAAAGCGAGTTCGAGGCTCTGTTGCCCGTTCAAACGGGGATCACACTGCGTGTGGTAACGGGAGGCCAGACACGCTTCCGTCACGGCTTGCGAACCGCCCAAGCACTCGGTGACGTCGTCGCCGGTCATCTCCAGATGAATGCCACCCGCATGGGTTCCTTCGGCCTTGTGAATGGCGAAGAAACTCTCGACCTCGGTGCGGATACGATCGAAAGGTCGCGTCTTGAAGCCGTTCGTAGTGACCGTGTTGCCATGCATGGGATCGCACGCCCAGATCACGGCCCGACCTTCGCGCCGGAGCGCCCGGACCAGCGGCGGTAGCTTCCTCTCGATCTTGTCAGCACCCATCCGACTGATCACGGTCAGTCGGCCGGGCTCGTTCTTCGGGTTGAGCACGTCACAAAGCCGCAAGAGTTCGTCGGCCGTAATGGAAGGTCCTGCCTTCACTCCGAGCGGGTTGGCGATCCCGCGGCAAAACTCCACGTGGGCACCGTCGAGCTGGCGGGTTCGATCGCCGATCCAAAGGAAATGCGCGGAGGTGTCGTAGATCCGCCCGGTTGTCGAATCGACTCGCGTCATCGCCTGCTCGAAACCCAAGAGCAGAGCCTCGTGCGAGGTGTAGAGCGTGGTGCGCGCGATCTCGGGCGTCGTCCTGTCCGAGATCCCGCAGGCACGCATGAACTCGAGCGCCTCGCTGATCCGATCGGCCAGATCGCGATAACGCTGCCCCCAGGGCGAACGTGCGACGTTGTCGATCATCCACGTGTGTACACGGGTGAGCGACGCATAACCGCCCTCCGTGAAAGCCCGCAGAAGGTTGAGGGTCGCTGCGGCCTGCGTGTAAGCGCGCAACATGCGGGTCGGATCGGGCCGTCGGGCCACCTCGTCGAACTCGATCGCATTGACGATGTCGCCCCGGTAAGCAGGGAGCTCCCGATCACCCTGCCGCTCGGTGGACGAAGAACGCGGTTTAGCGAATTGGCCTGCGATCCGTCCGACTTTGACGACCGGCAGCCCCGCACCGAACGTCAAGACCACTGCCATCTGGAGGAAGATGCGGAGCCAATCGCGGATTTTGTTGGCATTGAACTCGGCGAAGGCTTCGGCACAGTCTCCGCCTTGCAAGAGGAACGCACGTCCCGCCGCGACTTCAGCGAGTTTTTCTTGCAGCGTGCGCGCTTCGCCCGCGAAAACGAGCGGTGGGTAGCTGGCAAGCTCGCGCTCGACAGCGGCCAGCGCGGCTTCGTCCTCGTAAACCGGCATCTGTCGCGCCGGCTTCGTGCGCCAGCTGTCCGGCGCCCACGTTCCGATCGTCATCGTCGTCCCCGCTCGAGGCTCGCTTTGCCGGTGCTCACGTCTCCGAAGGTCGCCACATCGTGACGAGCTCTTCCGCGGCGGTCGGGTGCAACGCTACCGTGGCGTCGAATTGCGCCTTCGTCGCCCGGCAGGTCAAGGCCACCGCGAACCCCTGCACAATCTCGGCCGCGTCTCCGCCCACGATGTGAACGCCCAACACCCGGTCGTCGTCGGTATCGACGACGAGCTTCATGAATACCTTTTCCTCGCCGCCACCTAGGGTTTCGAGCATCGGCCGGAACCGGGTGCGGAAGATCTCCACCCTTCGGCCTTCCGCCACAGCGCGCTCCTGCGACAAGCCGACTGCGGCAGCCTGCGGCAAGCTGAACACGGCGGTCGGCACGGTCTCGTAGTTCACGGTTTTCGGATTGGCATTGAACAGCCGCTCCGCCACGGCGCGCCCTTCCGCGATCGCCACTGGGGTGAGATCGTGCTGCGCCGGGTCGAGGCTGTGGCCGGCATGGTCCGAGCAGTCCCCGACCGCGAAAAGCCCTTGCACCTTCGTCCGGTAAGCGGCATCGACCGGGACCGAGCCATCGGCCGCGAGCCGGATACCCAGCCCTTCGAGTCCGAGGTCCCGCGTGTTCGGGATCGGTCGTCGTCCGGTCGCGAGGAGCACCCGGTCGGCTTCAACGGAACCTGCCGAGGTCTCCAAAAGGAACCCACCGTGAACCGGCGTGATGCGCTCGGGTCGGCTGTTCGGCAGAAGTCGAATGCCCGCACGAGCAAGAGCGCCGGACAGCTCCCGCCGCAGCTCCTGGTCGAAGCCTCGAAGCGGCTGGTCGCCCCGGAAGACCAACGTGACGTCCGAACCCAAAGCCCGGAAAATGCTCGCGAGCTCGACCCCGATGTAGCCGGCCCCGACGACCACCAGCCGGCGGGGAAGCGGGTAGATCTCCTCGAGCAACTCGTCGGAGGTGACGGCGAGCTCTGCACCGGCGATGTCCGGCAAGCTCGGCCGCGCACCGACCGCTACCACTACGCGGTCGGCGAGCAGCTCGACACCGTCGACATCGACCCGAAAACCTTCTCTCGTTTTGGCCACAATCTTCGCGCGCCCGGGCAACAAGCGTGCACCGGCGGTTTCGAGCATTTGGAGGTAGACGCGATTGAGCCGCGCGATTTCCGCGTTGCGGGCCTCCAACAGCTCTTCGAAGTCGAGCCGGATCTCGCCCGTTTGCCAGCCGTAACCCCGAGCAGCCCGGAACAGATCCCGGAAGTGGGCCCCTAAGTGCATCAGCTTCTTGGGTACGCAACCGCGTAATACGCAAGTTCCACCGACCCGACCGGCCTCGGCAATCGCCACCCTCGCGCCGTAGTGCGCGGCGCGACGCGCGCAGGCGATGCCTCCAGAACCCGCTCCGATGACGAGGAGATCGACGTCCGCCACAGCCGGCCTCACCCGATGCCCTCAAGGGATCTCGCGATATCCTTCGATCCCGTACTTCGAGCCCTCGCGGCCCAGCCCGTTTTGCTTGACGCCTCCGAACGGCGCAACTTCGTTCGAGATCGCCCCGTCGTTGACGCCGACGAGGCCGACCTCCAGCGCCTCGGCAAGCCGAAACACCCCGCCGATGTCGCGCGTAGAAATAGCCGGCGAGACCGTTGTCGAAGTCTTCGCCATGGCGATCACCTCCTTTCTGGTGCGAAAGCTGAACGAGGGCGCCGCCGGCCCGAAGGTCTTTCACGGGCGATCGGCATCGAGGCGTTGAAGGTCCCGAGCTCGGTCGGCTCGAAGAAACGGTCGCCGAGGGCGGCAGCGGTTACCGCCGATTGTCACGACCGCGCCCTTTGCCTTAACATTCCGCTTGACCCGGCTCTTGCTCACCCCGATCGACCCGGCGAAGGAATGTTTCCGTACGGTCGTCTTCGTCGCAAGCTCGGTCCCGACCACATTTGAGGCGCCCGTCACGACGTTGAATACATCAGGAGGGACACCGGTGCGCTCGGCGAGCTCGCCAACGCGAGTCCACGAAAACGGCGTGGCGGACGCCGGCCCGACAACGATCGTGCAGCCGGCGGCGAGCCTCGGCGAACCATTGCGGGTGAGCATCGCGTTCGGGAAGTTCCAAGACTGACTGTCGTGTCGAGACGCGGGTCCGCCGCGAGGCGACCCTTTGCGGGATCACGCCGCCGTAGACACGCCTGCCCTTCCTGCCGAACCATTCGACGAACGAGGTGCCGTACGCAATCTCGCCTCTGGCCTCCCCGAGCGGCCTCCCCCGCTCGCGCGTCACGCTGTAGGCGAGATCTTCGGCGTGGGCCGTAACGAGCTCGAACCAACGGACGCGAGATCGCCGCACGCTCACTGGCCGTCTTGGCACGCCACACGGGCAAAGCTCGCTTGGCCGCCGCGGTCGCACGCCGAGCCTCTTCGAGCCGGAGCGACGCCACGGTGGCCATGCCCTTCCCAGTGGACAGGTCGGTCGCCGGAACCGTCCGACCGTCGGCCGCCGCGGGCCCTTTTCCAGCGACGTAACAGCGGTCTCGTAACAGGTTCCGATCGGCGAGGCGGACGCGGATGTCGTCGATTGCCGCGGCCATGTTCGCTCCTCGCTCGCATCGAGACCGAGAGGGGGAGACGGCCCTCGACCGAGACCGGCTCTCGCCCCGATGCCGGCGTCTCACTCCTCGATCGTGCGATCTTCCTCGAGCAGGGCCATCGCGACACCGCCGACCCCGACCCGCTCGCGGATCGCCTTTTCGAGTTCGGCTGCGGCCTCGGGATGCTCCTTGAGCCATGCCTTGGCGTTCTCGCGCCCCTGGCCGATGCGTTGACCGTTCCAGGCGAACCACGAGCCGGATTTCTCGACAAGGCCAGCCTTCAAGCCGAGATCGATCAGCTCACCGGTCTTCGAAATGCCCTCGCCGTACATGATATCGAAATCCACGACGCGAAACGGCGGCGCCACCTTGTTCTTGACTACTTTCACACGAGTCTGGTTCCCTATCGGCGCGTCCTTCTCTTTGATCGAACCGATCCGTCGAACGTCGAGACGGACGCTCGCGTAGAACTTCAAGGCATTGCCACCGGTTGTGGTCTCGGGGCTGCCGAACATTACGCCGATCTTGCTGCGGATCTGGTTGGTGAAGATCAAGAGACACTTCGAGCGGCTGATCGAGGCGGTGAGCTTGCGGAGGGCCTGACTCATCAAGCGGGCCTGCAAACCCGGTAGCGCCTCCCCCATCTCGCCCTCGAGCTCGGCTTTCGGTACCAACGCCGCCACACTGTCAACCACGATGACGTCGATTGCGCCAGAGCGCACCAGCGTGTCGGCGATCTCGAGCGCCTGCTCCCCCGTGTCCGGTTGAGAGATCAAGAGCGCATCGAGATCGACGCCGAGCTTGCGTGCGTAACTCGGATCGAGGGCGTGTTCCGCATCGATGAATGCGCAGATCCCCCCGGCACGCTGTGCCTCGGCGATGACGTGCAGCGTGAGGGTCGTTTTGCCGGAACTTTCCGGCCCGTAGATCTCGACGACTCGACCGCGCGGCAGACCGCCGACGCCGAGGGCGATGTCGAGCCCGATCGATCCGGTCGAGATGACTTCGATCTCGACCGGCGCGGTGGACTGGCCGAGACGCATGAGCGAGCCTTTGCCAAAGGCTCGCTCGATCTGAGCAATCGCGGCGTCGAGCGCGCGCTGGCGGTCGCTGCCCTCGCGGCGGCTGACGACGGCTTCGGCCATGTCCGATCCCCGGTTCGTAAAACTGAACTCGCCTCCCTTATAAAGGGGCGGCCGTCGACGGCCAATGGCCCCCGGGCACCCTCAACTCCCGCGGGACGTGATTGCCTTGGGAAGTAAGACCGAGCCGATCGCGGCCAGAACCAAGAAGAGCGCGACCAGCTCTCGGAGGCCGACGGGCTCGTTCAAGAACCAAGCCGAGCTGACCACGCCCATGACGGGAATCGCGAGGGTGCTCAAAGATGCGGCGATCGCCGGGAGAAGCCGCACAATTTTGAGAAAAGTCGTGAAGCAAAAGACGAGGGCAACGAATACAACGTAAAGGAGAGCAAGAATCCCCCCGAGGGTCAGCCGCTCCGGGTCCGGCCGTTCACCCAGTTCCAGCCAGACGAGCAAGATCGGAACGCCGCCCGCGAGCAGCTGCCACCCCGAGAGCGCCATCGTGCCGACGCGCCAATCGTAGAGTTTCGTCGCGACGGTCTGGACCGCCGAAACGAACGCGGCGGCGAGGATCAAGAGCGCACCCAGAGGCTCCCGTCCGATCCGCACCAGATCGGGTCCGATCAGAACCGCAAGCGCGACCGTCCCCAGTCCGAGCGCGAGCCCGCCCAACATGGTGAGCCGCTCGCGCAGGAACAAGATCGATAGAAACGTTGCCCAAATCGGCATAGTGAACGCGATGATCGCCGCACGCCCTCCGCCGATCCAGAGCAATCCGAAGGCGGTCAACATGTGCCAGAGGGTGACGCCGAAGAAGGATATCGCGAGGTGTGGCAGGACGAGATGCCGGTCGAGGAGAACCGGCTCACCCGCGAGCTTGGCCAGGATCAACAGGGTGAGACCGGCCCCGAGGACTGACACGACCCGAAACGTCCAGGGACCGAATTCTGCCACGGCAAGCTTCATCGCCGGCCAGTTCGCGCCCCAAAGAATCGCCACCGCGACGATCAACAGGGCAAGGGTCGCCCTGCCCTTCGAGGGGACACTCGACTTCGGAGCGACCGCTGCCGAAATCCAAATCTTCGTGCCCTCCTCCGGGCGGTCTTCCCGGGCGGAGCCTAACCCTGGATCCGAGTGATCGGAGCCGTGGCCGGCGCGTGCTTGTGTTGCGCCGGCCTCACCTCGTTCAAAAATCGGAGCAACGTCCGCCCCGCTCCCAATCCCCGTACCGGGTGGGTTCCGGCCCAGTCGGACCATCGACCTCGCCTGGAAGCTGTACCGGACCGCGGAGCTTCCGATCCGGCGCCACCGCGAGAGCCGAAGGCTCCTTGGGTCGGTCTGGGCGATGCTCGGCCGAGGCCGGGCGGCTCTCGTTCATTCCTGCATGACCTGCTGCTTGGCGACCGCCTCGCATTCGTCGAGACGCTTCTTGAGTACGTGGTCTGACAACGTCTTTCCAGCTTTGGCTAAGTCAGCCTTGACCTTAGAGAAGATGTCCTCGTCGCCTGGCAGATCAAAATCAGCCATCACGACGTCTTTGGCATAAGCAAGAGCATCGTCACCTTTGAGACCCAGATGCTCTTCGGCGAGCCAAAGGCCGAACAGCTTGTTTCGACGATTCCGTATTTTGAATGCGAGCTCTTGCTGGTGCTTGAATTTGGCTTCTTCGGTGCGCTCGCGCTCGTCGAAGCTGCTCATCGGTTGCGGCCCCCTTGGTCGCTCGTTCGCTGCTCCGCATATAGGTGGGCGCATGAGGCCCTTCCATCGGGCAACAGGTCGCGAGCCAGCCGACTTTGTGCACCCTCGTCGTTCTTCACCTGCACGGTCACGACTTGCCCGTACTCTGGGCAGCCAACGCGAGGAGCTGCGGGCGCGCCGGTGCAGAGCGCTCGGGCAGCATTGGACCGACCGACTGGAATCCGCGCTGGACTCGATCTCTTGACGGGTGGCAGTTGGCTCGATCTCGACGACCGGGGCGTGGTGCCGGCGGCGGTACTCAACAAGGTGGGTACCCTGGGCCGCGGCGACGGCAGGAATGATCGGGGGGCGATCTCCCTGCTAGGGCGCTCGATCGTCCCGATACCACCTCGGCAGACATGGCTTGGCCGATCTCGGTCCCCGCGCGTTCAGACGGTTCACCCTGCTCATCAGCGATGCCCGGGACTCGTTCTTCGTGCGGCACGTCGCCAACGGCTCGATCCGGATCCCAAACCCGGTCTCTTCATGGTAACGGCCCGCGAGCCCAGCGATCCTGCGTGCGCGCGGATTTACTGGCAAGGGCCACGCGCCGCGGCGGATGGTGATTGGTGGGACCGTAGTAGCTCTCGCTCCGGAGTCGAGCAGACTCCACCGGCGATCCGCGCGATGCGCTGGGCATCGTAACGGGGAGCCCGTAAGAAACCCGCGCTGCCAGCCTGCTCGCCATCGCCTCCGGAGCCGACCGTGAGACCATTTCCTTCACGCCGATATCCGCCCCGGCGAGATCCCTTTCGTGCTGGTGGTCGCCTGAAACCGCCGCGATTCGAAGTTAGCCGCGGCCGGTGAGCAAGAGGATCTTCCCGATGTGCGCGCTGCTCTCCATGAGCGCATGAGCTTCGGCGGCGCGTTCCAGTGGAAACGTCCGGTAGACCGGAACGCGTAGCCGCCCCTCGGCGAACAGCGGCCAAACTTTGGCCTCGAGTGCGCGTGCTATCGCCCCTTTCTGTTCGACCGTTCGCGGTCGCAGAGTCGAGCCGGTCCAGATGAGGCGCTTCACCATCAGCCGCGTGAAGTCCGCCGTCACGGCGGAACCCCTGAGCCAACCGATCTGGACGATGCGGCCGTCGATCGCCGCCGCCTCCATGTTGCGCGGCACGTAATCGCCTCCGACCATGTCCAAGATGAGGTCCGCGCCTCGGCCGTTCGTGTTCCGCTTGACCGCGGCCACGAAGTCTTCCTCGTGGTACACGATCGCCAAATCGGCACCCAACTCCCGACAGGCTTTGGCCTTTTCCGCGTTGCCGACTGTCGTGAAGACGATCGCACCGAACGCCTTGGCGAGCTGAATGGCGGTCACGCCGATCCCCGAACTCCCGCCGTGCACCAGGAACGTCTCGCCGGCGACCAAACGTCCGCGCTCGAACACGTTCGTCCAGACCGTGAAGAAGGTCTCGGGCACACCCCCTGCGACCTCGATCGGTACTCCTGGTGGCAAAGGTAGAGCTTGCGGCTCGGGCACAAGGCAAAATTCGGCATAGCCTCCGCCCGCCACGAGCGCGCACACGAGATCACCCACCCGAAACCGACTCGTGCCGGCACCACAGGCGACAACGCGGCCGGCGATCTCGAGACCAGGCACGTCCGTTACGCCCGGCGGTGGCGGGTAGCCGCCCTGACGCTGGAGCACATCGGGACGGTTGACGCCGGCACTCACGACTTCGACCAAAAGCTCACCCGGCTCGGGGCGCGGAATGGGCGTGCGAAACGGTCGAAGGACCTCGGGTGAACCGTGACCCTCGCAACGCATCGCGATCATCTCTCGCGGCAGTTCGCTCGGCATCCACTTGTCTCCCGCAACCTGCGGCGGCCGACTCCGCGTGCGCAGGACTCGTTAGCAGCGAGCGACCCCGAACGTCACCATGCCAGTTAAGGGCACCCGACCCGATTGGCGAACCGGCAGGGGGAAGGCGCTGCGGCCTGGCGCGAGACCAGGACCGACGTCGGGTCAGTTCACCCGTCCCCGCGAGTTGGAGCCCGATCGAGTCGACCGGCGCCCCGTCACCTTTCCATCAACGCAAGACCGAAAACATTCCGACCAACCCGATCCACGGGGGCGGTCGCGCCACCGACCGGGATCGCTGCGCCGCCGGGAGGCCGATGTCGAAAATCCGCCAGCAGCCTTCAGGTTTCGGCTGAGGATATGGGGAAGGAAAAAGGGCCGCGGTTCTGCCGCGGCCCTTTCCTTCGACAGCTCGTTCGCGAGGCTCAGAAGTCCATGTCGCCCATGCCAGCACCGGACCCCCCACCGGCTGCCGCCGGCTTCTTCTCCGGCTTTTCGGCGACCATCGCTTCCGTCGTGATCAACAAGCCAGCAACCGAGGCCGCATCCTGCAACGCAGTGCGGACGACCTTGGTCGGGTCGATGATCCCACGCGCAACGAGGTCGCAGTACTCGTTCGCCTGCGCGTCGTAACCCCAGTTCGGGTCCTTGCTCTCCAGGAGCTTGCCGACCACGACCGAGCCGTCGAGCCCCGCGTTCTCGACGATCTGCCACGCCGGCATCTGGACCGCCTTACGGACGATCTTGATGCCGTGGGCCTGGTCTTCGTTGGCGGGCTTGAGGGCGTCCAAGGCCTTCATGGCGTGGAGGAGGGCGACGCCACCACCGGGCACGATCCCCTCTTCGACTGCGGCCCGAGTAGCATTCATCGCGTCGTCGACGCGATCCTTCCGCTCCTTCACCTCGACCTCGGTCGCGCCACCCACGCGGATGACCGCGACACCACCTGCCAGCTTGGCGAGACGCTCCTGAAGCTTTTCACGATCGTAGTCGGAGGTCGTCTCTTCGATCTGGGCGCGGATCTGGTTGCAGCGGCCCTGGATCTCCTCTTTCGAGCCGGCACCGTCCACGATCGTGGTGTTCTCCTTTTCGATCACCACACGCTTGGCACGCCCGAGCATGTCGAGAGTGACGTTCTCGAGCTTGATACCCAGATCCTCGCTGATGACCTGACCAGCCGTGAGGATCGCGATGTCCTCGAGCATCGCCTTACGGCGATCACCGAAGCCCGGCGCCTTGACGGCTGCGACCTTGAGACCGCCGCGCAGCTTGTTGACGACCAGCGTGGCGAGCGCCTCACCCTCGACGTCCTCGGCGATGATCAACAGCGGCTTGCCGCTCTGGACGACCGCCTCGAGAACCGGGAGCAGCGGCTGGAGCGAGGAAAGCTTCTTCTCGTGGATGAGAATATAAGGCTCCTCAAGGACGCAGCGCATTTTTTCGCTGTCGGTAATGAAATACGGCGAAATGTAGCCGCGATCGAACTGCATCCCCTCGACGATGTCGAGCTCGGTCTCGAGGCTCTTGGCCTCCTCGACCGTGATGACCCCTTCGTTACCGACTTTCTGCATCGCCTCGGCGAGCATCTTTCCGATTTCGGTGTCACCGTTAGCCGAAATGGTACCCACTTGGGCGATCTCGTCGGAAGTGGTGACCTTCTTCGAGCGCTTCTTGAGGTCCTCGACAATCGCCTCGACCGCCATGTCGATGCCGCGCTTGAGGTCCATGGGATTCATGCCGGCGGCGACCGCCTTGGCACCCTCGCGCACGATTGCCGCGGCCAGCACGGTCGCGGTCGTGGTGCCGTCGCCGGCGACGTCGTTGGTCTTCGACGCCACCTCGCGCACGAGCTGCGCCCCCATGTTCTCGAACTTGTCGGCCAGCTCGATCTCCTTGGCGACTGTCACACCGTCCTTGGTGATGCGCGGTGCGCCGAAGCTCTTCTCGAGGACTACGTTACGACCCTTCGGACCGAGCGTCACCTTAACCGCATCGGCGAGAGCCTGAACGCCCCGCAGCATCTTGGCGCGGGCTTCGGTCGAAAACTTCAGTTCCTTGGCAGCCATGTCCTAGCTCTCCGTCAGGTCGACCGGCTCAGGCGGCCTTGGCCGCAGCCACGTTGTCGGGCTCGAGGATGCCCATGATGTCCGACTCCTTCATGATCAGGAGCTCTTCCCCCTCGATCTTCACTTCCGTGCCGGACCACTTGCCGAACAGAACACGGTCGCCGACCTTGACGCCCATCGGGATCAGGTCGCCTTTCTCGTTGCGAGCGCCGGGGCCCACGGCCAGGACCTCGCCTTGCTGGGGCTTCTCCTTGGCGGTGTCGGGGATGATGATCCCGCCCTTGGTCTTCTGCTCTTCCTCGACCCGCTTGATCACCACGCGGTCGTGCAACGGCCTGAACTTCATGTCACTCGGCTCCTCGTCGATCGCCCCGCCGGCTGTTAGCACTCGCCGGCGGTGAGTGCCAAACCGTGCCGCCATGTAGAGTGGCAGAGCGGAAGGTTCAAGGGGCCAACGGCGTTTTTGTCAGCAGCCTCTGGGTGCGGCTGCTAACCCATTGAAAACAGTACGATAATCCGGCGTCCGATGCTTGACGGACGTGCGCCGCGAGGCATCATGTGCCTGGAAATGTCCAAGCGGAGGAGACCAACCGATGCGACGCCGCTGCGACGACCTCGCGCGTCAGCTCGACGGCTACCGCCTGGCGACCGCCGAGATCGTCTACCACATGCCCGATCATCCTGGGTTACTGCAGACGTTCATCTGGCAGCATCTTGATATCGCACCACATTACCCGGAGTTGCGCCGCTTCCTCGACTTCTGGGCCAGAAACATCGAGGCCAAGATCCACTCGGTAACGGTCGGCCGGACGAAGATCATCACGGCATCACGCTACACGCACTGCGCCGGCTTCTTCCAGCTTCACTGAGTGGGAACTCTCGGCCTTTAATGACCCAGCAGTGCCCCATCGATCGCGCGGAACGGCGTCGCACTAAACTAAGGTCGACGGCTTTCACTGCCAGTGGCGAGCGCCGTTGCCGGGTCGGTTGTTGAAAAACGAATGCCTCGGCAGTCTGGCATTGCAACATCCTGCCGGAGCATGGACCGGGGTCGCGTCCTCAGCGCACCAGCGGCGCCGGGCCCTCTCCGGGCGGTGCTCGGTAGGATGATGGGTGACGAGCGAACTGCGGAACAGCCTTGGCATCTTCCGATCTTCCCGGCTTTCACGTTGCCGATCGTCCCGAGACATTTTTCCGCAGCCCGCCGACGGCGGCGGGGCCTCATGTCTTCGCCGGAGCGTTCGCAGCGAGTGCTTCGAAATTCGCCGCTAACAGAGAAAGAGGGCAACCGCGAGCGGCTGGCTCGACCTTCGGCAGATGCTGCCACTCTAGGTCCGCGGCACCGGTGCGAAGCCCGTTTTCGCCGAGGCCGTGCGTTGCCGCTGCGATACTCGTCCGGTCGGTCGCGGGCCGCGTAGCCTCGGCGAAGGCGCCCTCGGCCGAACCTCCGCGCCCAGGTGGTCGCCCCTCGACGGATCGACGTCCCTGCCAATCCAGTAGAGGCTGAGCACGACAGGCCGTCGTCGCGGAACCGCGCATCGCGACGACGGCCGCAACGAGTTTCGCGAACCTGCGACGCGCTGCTTGGCCGCTGGCCTCCCCAAGGCTCTTGGCCATATTTTGACCGCCGCCGAAGCCTAGGGAGGACCTTCCTTGCCGGAAACAATCGCCCTCGCCGCCGACCACGCTGGGTACGCGCTCAAGGAGAAACTCAAAGAGGTGTTGGTCGAGCGCGGCCTCGACATTCTCGACCTGGGTACCTACTCCGCCGAACCTGCCGATTATCCGGATCAAGCGAATGCCGTTGCGGCAGCCATCGCCGAAGGCCGAGCGCAGCGGGGCGTTCTCGTTTGCGGCACGGGCATCGGGATCGCGATCGCTGCCAACCGCCACCGACACATCCGCGCGGCCCTTTGCCACGACGTGACGACCGCCCGGCTTGCCCGCGAGCACAACGACGCCAACGTCCTGGTTCTCGGCGGACGCATCGTCGGTGAAGCCACGGCGCGCGACTGTCTCGCGACGTTCCTCGACACGCCTTTCGCCGGTGGCCGTCACGCCAGGCGGGTCGCGAAGCTCGGCTGAAGGCGGCTGGTCCCAGCCCGCTTTGCCGCGAGCCCTCCGGTGGTCTAGAGCTCGCGGCGAGACGGCTGCCGCTCGGATTGGCGCATGCGCTGCCCGTTTTGCGGTTCCGAGGACACGCAAGTGAAAGACTCGCGGCCAGTTGAGGAGGGGTCCGCGATCCGCCGGCGACGTCACTGCACGAAGTGCGGCGCCCGCTTCAGCACGCTAGAGCGCGTTCAGCTGCGCGAGCTCGTCGTGTTAAAGAAGGATGGTCGCCGAGTGCCGTTCGATCGGGACAAGCTCGCCCGGTCTTTGCGGATCGCCACCCGAAAACGCGGGATCGACGACGACCAGATCGAGCGGCTCGTGAACCAGATCGTCCGGGAACTCGAACAGAGCGGCGAGAGTGAAATTCCGTCGACCCGCATCGGCGAGCTGGCGATGGCCCACTTGGCCCACCTCGATCATGTCGCCTATGTACGCTTTGCGAGCGTTTACAAAGATTTCGCGACGGCACGCGACTTCGAGGAATTCATTCGTGATCTGCCCGATAAGAAGCCGGCCACAGGTGGCCTCGATGAGACTTGAGGATGCGCATTACATGCGCGTGGCGTTGGCTTTGGGCGAGCGCGCTTTGGGATCGGCTTGGCCGAACCCCGCTGTCGGTTGCGTCATCGTTCGTGACGGACGGATCGTCGGACGAGGTTGGACGGGAGCCGGAGGCAGACCGCACGCCGAGACTATGGCACTGGCCCGGGCCGGAGCGGCCGCACGGGGGGCCACGGCTTACGTCACGTTGGAGCCCTGCGCGCATCACGGTCACACACCCCCATGCTGCGATGCGCTCATCGCCGCGGGGGTCGCCCGGGTCGTCGTCGCGATGCGGGACCCCGATCCACGGGTGGACGGTCGTGGGTTGGCCGTGCTCTGCGAGGCCGGGCTCGCGGTCGAGCTTGGCTGTCTCGAAGCGGAAGCTCGGCGTGCGCATGCCGGCTTCCTCTCCCGATTGTGCCGCCGACGACCGATGGTCACGCTCAAGGCCGCGATCAGTCTCGACGGCCGGATCGCGTCTGGAGCGGGCATCGGGCGCTGGATCAGTGGTGAAGCGGCTCGCCTCTGGACGCACCGAATTCGCGCAGAGCACGATGCGATTTTGGTGGGAAGTGGGACCGTCCTCGCCGACGATCCGGAGCTCACCTGTCGGTTACCGGGTCTTTCCGACCGGTCGCCCGTGCGCGTCGTTCTCGACCGGCGTTTGCGTTTGCCGCTCGACAGCCAGCTCGTTCGGAGCGCGCGAGAGCACGCTGTGTGGGTGCTCACGCGGTCATCGGTGGATTCTCCTCTTGCGCGCCAGCTGGAAGCCTCGGGCGTTCGTATCGAGGCGTTGCCGCCGGAGGGCGAGGGGCGGCTCCAGGACGCCTTGGCGCTCTTGGCCGAGCGCGGTATCACCCGCCTGCTGGTCGAGGGGGGGAGGCAAACGGCCACGGCTTTCCTCACCGCCGGCTTCGTGGATCGCTTGATCCTGTTCCAAGCGCCGATTTTCCTCGGTGAGGAGGCGATACCGGTAGTCGGCGGACTTGGCATCCGAAGCCCCGAGGCCGCAGCCCGCTTGGCTTTGGTCGAGGAACGGCGCGTTTCGAGCGACCGGATGCTCGTATTCGAGCCGATCAGAGACGAGGGATGTTCACCGGAATCGTAACGCATATCGGCGTTGTCGATCGGATCGCGGACGGATCCGGCCGCACCCTGGAGATCGTGCCGATGACGCCGATGAGCGGCTTGACGGTTGGAGCGTCGGTCGCTCACTCGGGAATTTGCCTCACGCTCGTGGAGCTTACCGCCCATGGTTGGCGCGTCGAGGCATCGGCTGAGACCCTTTCCAGAACCACGCTCGGCGACTGGCGGGAGGGGGATCGGATCAACCTCGAGCGTTCGCTGCGGCTCGGTGACGAACTGGGCGGGCATCTCGTTTTCGGCCACGTGGACGGGGTTGCCCAGATCCTTGAGATCGAAGAGGAGCCAGGCGGGCACCGAATGGTGTTCACGCTGCCTCCGGAGCTCGCTCCCCTGGTTGCAGTCAAAGGCTCGATCGCTGTCGACGGAGTATCCTTGACAGTCACGGAAATCAAAGCCGACCGCTTCGCGACGGTGATCGTACCGCATACACGTTCCTTCACCACACTCGGCGAGCGGGTACCGGGCGATCGGGTCAACCTGGAAGTCGACATGCTCGCGCGCTACGTTGCCCGTCAGCTCGCCCTTCATCGTCAGGGAGCCGTCCGTGACTGACCACGAGCTCGGTGTACAAGACGCCGAAAGCTCGCCTATTGTGACGATCGAAGAAATCATCGAAGAAGCACGACGCGGCCGTATTGTCATACTTGTCGATGATGAAAATCGTGAGAATGAAGGCGACCTCGTCATACCGGCTCAATTCTGCGACGCGGAAGTGATTAATTTCATGGCCCGGTACGGCCGCGGGCTGATTTGTCTTGCATTGACGCGCCAACGCTGCGAGCATCTCGGTTTACCCTTGATGGCCCAAGGCAACGAGTCGCGGCGCAGTACGGCATTCACAGTCAGCATTGAGGCGCGTCACGGCATAACGACCGGGATCTCCGCGGCCGACCGCGCGCGCACGGTCCAAGTCGCGATCGATCCCGCGACCCGGCGCGAAGATCTCAGCAGTCCGGGACACATTTTTCCGCTGATGGCGCGGGATGGCGGGGTTCTGGTCCGAGCTGGCCACACCGAAGCGGCTGTGGACATCGCTCGCCTGGCTGGGCTCGATCCGTCGGGTGTCATCTGTGAAGTCATGAATGACGACGGGACGATGGCCCGCCTTCCCGACCTCGTGCGCTTCGCGCAAAGGCACGGGCTCAAGATCGGCAGGATCGCGGACCTCATCGCCTATCGCCTGCGACACGACCGGCTTGTGGAGCGAGAGTTCGCAGCTCCGTTCCACAGCCGGTGGGGCGGGGACTTCCGTCTCGAAATCTTCACCAACGTCCTCGACGGCGTGGAACACGTGGCGTTGGTCAAAGGCGACGTGACCAGCGCGGAGCCCGTTCTCGTTCGCGTCCACGCTGTCAACATCCTCGAAGATCTATTGGGGGCCGGCGAGAGCGGTCGTGGAGATCAGCTGCACCGGGCCATGGAGCTCATCGGACGGGCCGGTCGGGGCGTCGTGGTGGTTCTTCGGGAGCCCTCACCGCGGAGCGTGTCGCAAAAAATCGCCGAATTGAAAAACCTAAGCTCCGACAATCAAAAGGACTTGCGAGTTTATGGTATCGGCGCACAGATACTGAAGGCTCTTGGGGTTCGCGACATGATCCTTCTTTCCAATACCGGACGCACTATTGTAGGCTTGCAAGGTTACGACTTGCGCGTCGTGGAAACGAGGCCGATCGATTCCGAGGAGCCATCCTGATGGCCGGTTCTCCGAATGATCCTGGGGTGCCAGCTGGGCTCGGTCCGCTCAAGGTGCTGATCGTCGTGGCGCCGTACCATCGGCAGGTCACGGACCTGTTGCTGGCCGGTGCGGAACGAGTGCTTCACTCGGCGGGAGCGTCCGTCGCGATCGTGGAGGTACCCGGCGCTCTCGAGATCCCCCCCGCCGTGGCGATTGCCGCGCGCTTCGGCCGCTTCGATGCATTCGTAGCCTTGGGCTGTGTGATCCGGGGGGAAACCTCGCATTACGACCTGGTCGTGGGAGAAAGCTGCCGTGGCCTGGTCGAACTCGGAATTCGCGAGAGACTCGCCATCGGAAACGGGATCCTCACGGTCGAATCCCTCGATCAAGCGCTCGAGCGTGCCGAGCCGAGCCGTTTGGACAAGGGCGGGCATGCCGCTCGAGCGGCGCTTTCGCTCGTCGCCGTCGCCCGTCGTTTGCAAGGATCGACGCAGTGAGCGGCAGTCGCGGAGAGCCAGCCACCGCGCGTGAAGCCATGGCACGGCGGCGAGCCGCACGGCTCGCCGCCGTGCAGGGGCTTTATCAGCTCGAACTCGCCGGCGGCGAGCCTTCGGCGGTAGTCCAAGAGTTCCTCGCCCGAGCTCTCGACAACGACACCGGCGGTGGCACCTCTCTCGACGTGGCGTGGTTTCGGAAGGTTCTGGAAGGTGCTTGGGCCAATCGCGTTCGCCTCGACGCCGAGCTTGGCTCCGCCCTGGCCCAGGGTTGGACGCTGTCACGCTGCGGCGCAGTGGTGCGGGCAATTTTGCGGGCCGGGGCTTTCGAACTCGCGGCGTTGCCGGAGGTCCCGACGAAGGTCGCTATTAACGAATACGTTGAGATTGCCCATCTCTTTTCGAGCGGTGGCGAGCCCGGCTTCGTGCATGCTGTGCTCGACCGGATCGCCAGCCGGTTCCGCGCCGGTCGAGGTGAACTTTGAGCCTCGGAGAGTTCGAACTGATCGATCGCCTTCTGCGCCCGCTCGCGGTCGGCTTCCCTGGCGCTCTGAACCTTCGCGACGACGCCGCCCTCGTCGACGTGCCGCCGGGGCATCAGCTGGTGATCGCGAAGGATGCGCTCGTAGCCGGCGTTCATTTCTTACACGACGACCCACCTGACCTCGTCGCGGGCAAGCTGTTGCGGGTCAATCTCAGCGATCTCGCGGCGATGGGCGCCGAACCGCTCGCCTATTTGGCCGTCATCGCGCGGCCTCCCGAGTTTCCCGAAAACTGGCTCGAGGAATTCGTTCGAGGGCTCGAGCGAGACCAGACCGCATTCGGGCTCCATCTGATCGGCGGCGACACCGTCGGGACCACTGGACCCGTCTTCCTCACCCTCACGATCCTGGGCCTCGTGCCCAGCGGTCACGCTCTGCGCAGAGACGGTGCCGGACCTGGCCAGCTCATCTGCGTCTCGGGAACGCTCGGCGATGCTGCGATGGGTCTTCGAATCTTGCGGGGATTGGCCGCTCCCGAAGACGTGTCGATGCCTCTCGTCGAACGTTATCGAACACCTCGTCCCCGGATCGCTCTCGGTAGGGCGCTCAGGGACATCGCTACCGCAGCGATCGACATCTCGGATGGCCTTCTCGCTGATCTCCGCCACATTCTCGACGCGTCCGGTGTGGGCGCGCGAATCGAAGCCGCCGCAGTCCCGCTCTCGGAGGCCGCGCGGGGCCTTCCCGGGGCTCGACTGGGGGCGTTGACCGGAGGTGACGATTACGAGCTGCTCTTTACGATCGAGCCCGGCAAAGCACCCCTGCTTTCGAAACTTGCCG
>Ga0308405_1000534_pt1 | contig 21541 bp, 24 predicted proteins | sample HotsprSampleMS13_FD_203473 | JGI IMG/M metagenome (GOLD analysis project Ga0308405, IMG submission 203473) | Hot spring phototrophic mat microbial communities from Mushroom Spring, Yellowstone National Park, Wyoming, United States - 20060912_MS13 ...
TGGAGTTGATGAAGCTGGAAGAGGACCTCTTGCTGGACCAGTTGTTGCATCGGCTTGTATTTATTTCTCAACATCTTGTGATTTTGTAAATGAGATAAATGATAGTAAAAAACTCTCCCCCTCAAAGAGAGAAGAATTATTTAAAAAAATAATTACCTCTTCTTCATTAAAACTTTCATTTGCTTATTCTTCTCATCATGATATAGACAAATTAAACATTTTAAATGCTACTCTTCTTGCAATGAAAAAGGCAGTAATTAAACTTATAGAATATACACAGATTAATCCGTTAGATGTAGTTGTTATTGTTGATGGTAATAAAAAAATTGATGGGATTGATATTCTTCAAGTACCTGTTATTAAAGGGGATTCGTGTAGTTTAAGCATTGCAACTGCAAGTATTTTTGCTAAAGTTACAAGGGATAGATGGATGGATGTTCTAGATTTTCTATATCCTAATTATCAGTTTAGAAAACATAAAGGCTATCCCACAAAACTTCATAGGGATCTTATAAAAAAATATGGTCTTTCCCCATATCATAGAAGGAGTTTTTCACCTTGTTTAATTTATGAATAATTATGGGAAAAAATATGAGGATCTTGCAGTTCTTTATTTAAAAGATAATGGTTATGAGATAATTGAAAGAAATTATACAGCAAGAACAGGAGAAATAGATATAGTTGCAAAAGATGGGAATTGTATAGTTTTTGTTGAAGTTAAAGCAAGAAAAAACTCTTCTTACGATCCATCTGAATCTGTAATAAACTCAAAAAGAAAAAAAATAATAAAAACTTCTCTTATTTATCTTAAATCAAAAGGTTTTAATAATTTAGGAGATGTGGATTTTAGATATGATGTTCTTTCAATAAAGGGAGATATTAATTCCCTTTCGTTTACACTTTTTAAAAATGCTTTTTCATCAGATAAATATTTTTTATAAAGGAGATTTTATGAAAGGAAAAGAAATGTATGATGCAATCATAGAGACATCAGAGTTTATCAAAAAAACTTTTGGTGATATAAATCCAGAGTATCTTATAATAACTGGAAGCGGGCTTAAAAATGCTATTCCAAATCTTTCTTTTCAAAAAACTATTCCTTATTCTGATATACCAAATTTTAGACAAACAACTGTTAAAGGGCATCTTGGTGAGCTTATATATGGAAGTTATAATTCAAAAGAAGTTCTTGTGATGCGAGGTAGATTTCATTATTATGAAGGACATCCAATAACTTATATATCTTTTCCTATAAGGCTTTTTAATTATCTTGGAGTAAAAAAACTCATAGTAACTGCTGCTGTCGGTTCACTTAAAAAGAATATAAAACCAGGTGATATGATTCTTTTACGTGATCACATAAATCTTATGGATACTAATCCTTTGATAGGAAATTACTACGAAAAATTTGGAGATATGTTTGTTGATATGTCAGAGGTCTATAAAATTGATGTTAATAAAAAAGTAAAGAAAAGATTTAAAAATATAAAAGAGGGTGTTTATGTTGCTGTAAGTGGTCCTTGTTATGAAACTGTATCTGAGGCAAAGATGTATAGAATGATAGGTGGTGATGTTATTGGCATGTCAGTTGTGCCAGAGGTTGTAAGTGCAAAGCAACTTAAAATGGATGTTTTTGGTATATGCTGGGTTTCAAATTACGTTCCTGGAATTGATAACAAAAAAATAAATCATGAGGATATTCTTAAACTTGGTGATACTGCTGGATTAAAAATAAAAGAAATTGTTGAATATGTTTTTTCTAAAAATATTTTTTAAAAGGAGTTTTTATGAGAATGATTGATATAATAATTAAAAAAAGGGATGGAGAAAAATTAACATACAAAGAATTTGAGTTCATTGCCAAAGGAGCAGCGGGAGGATTTATTCCTGATTATCAGTTATCAAGTTGGCTTATGGCATGTTTTCTTAATGGGCTTGATGAAGAAGAAACATCATATCTTACAAGAGCAATGGGTTTTTGTGGTAAAAGGCTTGATCTTAGATCTATAAGGGGATTGAAGGTTGATAAACACTCAACAGGTGGTGTTGGTGATGGAATTTCGCTTGCTTTAGCTCCGATAGTTGCAAGTTGTGGTGTTTATGTTCCTATGATGAGTGGAAGAGGACTTGGACATACTGGTGGAACCCTTGATAAACTTGAATCAATCCCAAATTTTCAAACAAGATTAAGTTACTCTCATATAATCAATCAACTTAGAAAAATAGGTGTATGTATGTTTGGGCAAACTCAAGAACTTGCTCCAAGTGATAGAAAACTTTATGCATTAAGAGATGCAACAGGTACAGTAGAATCAATTCCACTTATTGTTGCAAGTATTCTTTCTAAAAAATATGCTGAAGGAATAGATGCTATTGTTTTGGATGTTAAGTTTGGAAGTGGTGCTTTTATGAAAAGATATAATGATTCAAAGAAACTTGCAATTGCTCTTGTAAAGACAGCGAATTCTTTAGGAATAAAAACTATAGCAGTTCTTAGTAATATGGAGGTTCCACTTGGTAGAGCAATTGGAAATTCAATTGAAATGGAGCAGTCAATAAGAATTCTTAAAGGAGAAAAAATTGCATGGGATTTTGAAGAGTTATTATATACGCTTTGTGGTTATATGATATATCTTGGAAGGAAAGCAAGAAGTGTTGATGAAGGGATAGAGATGGCTCAAAAATCTGTTAAAACTTATAGGGCTTTTGAAAAGTTAAGAGAGATGATTAAATGGCAAAAAGGAGATACAAGAGTATGTGATGATCCCAAAACATTTCTTCCAAGAGCGAAAATCGTTAAAGAAATAAGAGCATTTAGAGATGGTTATATATCGAAAATGGATGCATATACTATTGGTTGGGCATCAGTGGTTCTTGGTGTTGGAAGAACAAAAGCTGAGGATGAAGTTGATCCAAAAGCTGGTATATGGCTTGATAAAAAGTATGGTGATTACGTAAGAAAAGGAGATCTTATTGCAAGTATCTATGGTTCAGATTTTAAAAAAGTTGAAGAAGCATCTGAGATGTTTAAAAAGGCAATTTCCATAGATCAAAGGCGTTCAAAAAGAATTAAATTAATCTCTGAAATTATAAAATTATAAAAAAAGAGGGGTCCCTTATGGTTAATGTATCATCACATCCACTTGTTATGGATAAAATTGCAAAACTTAGAAATAAGGATACACCTGTAGCTGATTTTAAAAAAACAATGAAAGAATTAGGAATGCTACTTGCCTATGAAGTTACATCAACATTTCAAACAAAAGAAGTTAGAGTAAAAACTCCTCTTGGAACTGCTATCTGCAAAGTTATAGCAAAGGATATAATTGTTGTTGCAATTTTGAGAGCTGGTCTTGGACTTGTTGAGGGATTGATGGAGATAATACCAAATGCCAAACAAGCACATATAGGAATTTATCGTGATGAGGAGACGCTTAAACCTGTGAAATATTATCTTAGATTTCCATCATCTCTTGAAAATAGTTATGTTATAATTGCAGATCCTATGCTTGCAACTGGTGGTTCAGCAATTGAAGCAGTAAATATAGTTAAATCAAGAGGTGCTAAAAATATATATTTTCTTTCAGTTATATCTTCAAAGTTGGGAATAAAACTTTTAAAGAAACATCATCCTGATGTAAAGATATATACTGGTGCTGTTGATGAAAAATTAAATGATAATGGATATATTGTTCCAGGGCTTGGTGATGCAGGTGATAGAATGTTTGGAACATTTTAAAATAGATTTTAATTATGAATTATGAATGTTGAGTTATGAATAAAGAATAATAATAGAGGAAATTTCATTATAAATAATTGCTGTTTATCTCTAGAAGTTTACTTAGCGATAAAATTTTTATTTTCTGTCTGTCTCTTTTTATAATTTTTTTGTCTTCTAGTTTTTGAAGTGTTCTTACAACTGTTTCAACTCTAAGTCCACATATTTCGGCTATTTCGCTTCTCTTTATACTTAGAATAGGATTTGGGTCATTTTGTGTTACAAATGATATATGATTTATCAAAGCATTTACTACTTTTTCCTCAGCATTTTGCCATGCCATCATACAAAGTCTTGTTTGAAGGTTTGATATTTCAGTACAGAAAAGTTTCATTATCTCAAGTGAAAAATCAAAATCAGATTTAAGCATTTCTATCCATTTTTCTTTTGAAAAATATGATATAGTTGTATTTATTATTGTTTTTGCTGTTGCAATATAATTTCCTTCTTTGCATAAACATCCATATCCAAACATATGTCCAGGTGTTCTTATGCTTAAAATCATTTTTTCACCATTTATAGATTTTTTTGTTATCGAGACCTTTCCACTACATACGATATAAAAATTTTTAGGTGTTTCTCCTTCATTAAAAATTATCTCATCTTTTTTAAGCGTTTTTGTATTTTTAAAATGATTCCAGTTTCTCTTTGTAACAGCTGATTTTATTTTTGAATAAAAACATACTCCATTTGATGTGCATTTATCACAATCAAGAAGCATTAAACCCTTTTTCCACCTTCCTATGTTAAATCTATATTATTTTAAATTATACAAACTTTTTTTTATTCTATCAAATTTTATAAACTATCTTTATGTTTAGTGATATAAAAATACTTGGAAAAGAAACTGTTATATATGGTATTTCTACTATAGTTGCAAGGCTTTTTAATTTTATACTTCTTCCACTATATACATATTATCTTTCACCTGATGAGTATGGTATTGTTGCAACTGTTTTTTCTGCAATTGCATTTTTAAATGTAATTTATGGGCTTGGTTTAAATCAAGGATATATGAGGTTTTATAAAGAGGAGAAATCACTATCATTTACTATGAGTATGATCTTTTTTTCATCAACAATATTTTCTTTTCTTCTTTTAATATTTTCATCATCTTTTTCAAAATTGCTTGGAATAGGAAATTTGGGTCAAAAACTATTAGTTTATTCTTCTATAATTCTTTTTTTTGATTCACTTTCATTAATTCCACTTACTGATTTTAGAATGAAACATAAATCATGGAATTTTGTCTTAGTAAAAATGCTCTCTATATTTATAAATCTTTTTTTAAATATATTTTTTCTTAAGTATCTAAAACTTAGATCTGAAGGAATTTTTCTTGCAGGTGTTATTTCATCTTTTTCACAAATATTTTTTATTTTTAAATATTTTAAATATATAAGATTTAATTTTCCATTAAAACTTGCAAATGATATTTTTACTTACTCACTTCCATATATACCATCATCATTATCCTCAGTAACTGTTCAATTAATAGATAGACCTATTATGATGAATCTGTTATCTCCTTATATGGTTGGTATATATCAAGCAAATTTTAGATTATCTATTTTTATGAATTTAGTTATCTCCATGTTTGATTTTGCATGGCGTCCTTTTGTTATGGAAAGAATTTCAAAAGATAATGCAAAAGAAATTTTTAAAAAAGTTTTTGAGTATTTTAGTTTTCTTCTTCTTTTTATATGGCTTTTTTTTTCGCTTTTTCTTGAAGATTTGATAAAAATTTCTTTTAAAGGATATTATTTTATAAATCCATCCTATTGGTCAGGGATAAAGATAGTTCCAATAGTTATGCTTGCATACTTTTTTAATGGGCTTTATATAAACTTTATGATAGGACCAATGATTACTAAAAAGACATTTCATACTATGCTTGCAAATATTATCTCAGCATTTTTGAGTGTTATTTTAAATCTAATTCTTATTCCTAAGTTTTCTATATTTGGGGCATCTTATTCAATTCTTATAGCATATATTTTTTTTTCAGTTTATATGTATTTTGTTACGCAAAAACTCTATGCTATTGATTATAATATAAAAAAGGTTTTTCTTCTTTTTTTATCCACATTGTTATTTTTTCTCTCGAGTTTTTTTCTAAAAAACAATCCATGTTTATATTTCCAGTATAAACTTTTTATAATTCTAATATACCCACTATTTGTTTTTGCATCTGGCTATTTTTCTCCAGAGGAAAAAGAAAAAATTCTTAAAATCCTTAGGTTTTATAAAAAATTTAATTAATTAAGCAATTAAAACTAATCATCCCTTCCCAATCCCCTATTCCCTAATCCCCCTTCCCTATCTCCTTTGTATCTATTTCTGGATATCTATTCTTTCAAAAAGTTTTATGGTTATGTATGAGAGTATAAAAGTTGAGATTATAAGTATGAAAAAAGAATATAGGGGATTGAAACTTGAATAATTCAGCATTATTTTTCTGAGAATATCTACTGAATATGTAAATGGATTTATTTTTGATACAAAGGTTATTAGATTGGATGAGGATTTTATTTCAAAAAGAGCATTTGAGAAAAGAAACATTGGCCAGGTTAGAAAACTCATTACAAGCCCAAAACCCTCAATTGTTTTTGTAACAGCACCTATTGAAAGCCCTATAGATACTATCATAAAGCTTGAGATAATACCAACACAGATGATCAAAAAGATCTGAATTAAAGAAAGTTTCAAGACAAATATATTCCCTATTATTATGAGTATAATCATCTCAATTACTGACCCAAATACCCCTCCAAGGGCTTTTCCAAAAAAGAGAGATGTTCTTGATATTGGAGCAACAAGTACTTCTTTTAAAAAATCAAATCTTTTATCCCATATTAGATAAAGCCCATATCTTATAGAGGTAAATAATATATTCATTGCTATAATTCCGGGAAATATGAAGTGCTGATATGTATAGCTTTCTATTGTTGTATTTTGGTTGAGTGACCTTCCTATTATAAAAAGAAATAGAAGAGGTGATATTATTGATGATAAAAGTCTTTCTTTTTCTCTTATAAATACGATTATTTCTCTTATTATAATTGCCTTAACTCCATTTAACTGAAATATATCATTCATCCAGTTCCTCTATTTTTTTACCTGTTATTTTTAAAAAGACATCCTCAAGTGATATTTTCTTAATCTCAATACTTTCTGGTTTCAAAAATTTTAAAATCTCGTTTAAGTTTTTTGTTATCTCCTTTGATATTATTATATGGTATTCGTTATCAGTGTAAATGCTTTCTATAAATTTAAGTTTTCTTATATTTTCAATGTCTATATAACCTTTTACTTTTAAAATTTCATCTCCAATTTTTTTCTTGAGATTTTCAGGTGTGTCTTTTTCTATTATCACACCTTTATTTATTATTGCAACTGTGTCACTCAAACTATCTGCCTCATCCATATAATGTGTTGTTAATATTACGGTTATGTTTTCCTCTTTTTTAATCTGTCTTATATAATCCCATATGTTTCTTCTTGAGACAGGATCAAGTCCAAGAGTTGGTTCATCTAAAAAAAGAATTTTTGGAGTATGTAGGAGTCCTCTTGCAATTTCAAGTCTTCTTTTCATCCCTCCTGAAAATGTTTTTACTATATGGTCCTTTCTTTCATAAAGGTCTACTTTTTTAAGAATAAATTCTATTCTTTTAATAGCATATGATTTTTCCATTCCATAAAGTATTGAATGAACATAGAGATTTTCCCATGCTGTTAAAAGGTCATCAAGAGATGGTTCCTGAAAAACTATACCAATTTTTCTTCTTACATAAAGAGGATCTTTTGTTATTTCAAATCCATCTATAAGAGCGGTTCCAGATGTTGGCTTTAGTATTGTTGTAAGTATGCTTATTAGTGTGGTTTTACCTGCACCGTTTGGTCCAAGAAGAGAAAAAACTTCCCCTTCTTTTATCTTTATGCTTATTCCTTTTAATGCCTCTACATCTTTAAACTTCTTTTTTATATCAAATGTTTCAATTATATCCACACTTATAGGTTTACCTTAATTTAATTTTTACTTCTTATTTTAATTAAAAAAGTATTCCAAGACTTGCAACTGCTTGTGCTTTTTCAGGATATTTGTCTCCATCAATATATTGTTTTCCGCTTGATATACCAACAGCAGTTTCAAAATGAATATATGCAAATGTAATCCCTATTCCTGCTGTATATATTGTTTTTGAATCCGATTCGGCTATATTTTTCATCATTCCTAATCTTAAAGGAAGATTAAATGATTTTCTATTTATTATGTTTATCTCAGTTCCAAATGAAAGTTGTCTTGAATAAAATCCATCAACTGGTGTTGAGTTTTTTGTTAAATCAATATCTAATGCCCAATGCCACCAGTTAAAAGGACTTAAAGCAACTCCAAACCTTGCTTGTCTATCTAATTTATATTTACCATTTGGACCATCAAATGATGGACTATTTATATTTCTTATTGTAAGTCCAACTCTTGGTCTGAAAGGTATTTTTGGATATTTATAATTTACATTCCATAAAAATCCCATATCAAGAGATGGTTTTACTGATATTTTTTCATAATCATTTAAATTTTTAAAAGCATCACCTGTTTTATCTTCTTCTAAAAATTTAAATGTCTTTTCTCCAACATCTCCTCTTATTACTTTAAGATTTCCCCCAATTAAAAGACCAGTGAGAAGTTTATTTGCCTCTCTTGCATATCCTAAAGAAAACTCAGTAAAAGATGCTGCTTTTACATTTAGATTTGATGTGTTATTATCTAATGAACCGCCTGATACGAGATTATCTACAACCTTTTTTGCCTCATCAGCATATTTTAGTGCTTCTTGGGAGTATTTATTTATATCTTCTGGATTTAAATTGTTATTTATTGCTTCATTTATTAAAGTATATGCTAGTGCTTGAGAATTTTGAAAACTGTTGTTAAATGTTGTTTCACATAAAGGATCTCCACCGCATAAAAGAGATTTTATATTTGATAAACCAATAATATCTATTGCCTGTATAAGATTTTGTTTTGCAGCATCATATTGAGATCCTGGATCGGTTGTATTAGCAGTTGGAATATTTCCACCTGCATTGCCAGTCTTTACAATATTTATATTTTTTGTATCAATAAATGGATTTAATCCAACTGATGTAAAGTTATTCACTGATAAAGCAATTTTTGAAATCTTTATATTCAGTCCACCTGCAACTTCAACAAGTGCTCCTGAATCCTCTTTCTCGTTCATCTTTCCAAGAATACCAAGAGTTTTAACAAAAGCGGATATCTGATTTGCGTCAAGTTTATCATTACTTTGTGAGTCTTGTGTATTTTTTATTGCATCAATTTGCTTTGAAACATCAGTTATCTCACTTATATTTGATAAAAGCCCACCTGTTGTTTCTATCCCAACTCCTGCTGAGACCTCAAATCCATTAAATGTTTGTGTTGATATTTGAGCAAGTCCTGCTGGGTTCCAGTACTGGGCTATTGGTCCTATTGCCATTGCAACATATGCACCGCCCATTCCCATTGATCTTGTTCCAAGTATCTGCCACTGTTCTGAGTATAAAACAGAAATAAAACCTATTAGAGTCATTGTAATAAATATCTTTTTCATAATTCCCTCCCTTTATTTTTATATTATACTAACTACTCCTCTTAAAATCAATGTAATTTTTGTTACATTTTCTATATTTGTTTGATTTGATATGAGCAATTCTTAATGGTTCAGGTATTCTGTATTTTGTTATAAATCTTTTTATAATAGATACCGCTGAGTCAGTGTCAATTATATTTCCTGGTGAGATAAAAATTGGTTTTTTATTTTCTTTTGTAACAAGGCATGCCCCAATTATTGAGTTTTTTTCATCGTATATATATGTATATGCAAACCTTTTATTTTCTGGCATCTCATATCTTCCATAAAGATGTGATTTTGCAACACCTATTGTTGGAATTTGATAAAGAACTCCAAAATGAGTTGCAATACCGCACTTCCTTGGATGTGCTATTCCCTGACCATCTATTAAAACAATATCAGGTTTAATGTTTAGTTTTTCATATAAATTTTTTATAAACTCAAGTTCTCTAAAAGCAAGAAATGTTGGTATATATGGAAAACTTGCTTTTTTAAAAACAAATTCCTCTTTTAATATATTCATTTTATAATCAAAAACAATACCATATCCCCATCCATCATCTCCTTTAAATGATACATCGAATGAAAGAATTGTTTTTACCTCTTTTTCAAACTCCTTTATAATTACTTTAGATGAAATCTCTTTTTGAATTTCAATAAGTTTTCTCAGATCCATTATTACTTAAATTTTTAAAATTTATACTTTATTTATTTGCATCTTAATCATCCAAAATTCATAATTCCTAATCCAAAATTCATAATTTATAATTCATAATCCAACATTTTCCACATCTCACTCTATTTGCAACCCTAAAGGGTTGCCTTACAATTCGTTATTGTTTTCCCTTATCAATCTCACAAAAACTACATCAATGCTTTCTGATATGGTTATTTTTTCTCCTTCCTTTTTAATAACCTTTAATTTTTGATGCAATTCACTACCAACCGGTATTACCATTATTCCATTGTTTTGTGATAACTGTTCTATAAGTTTTGGTGGTATAGTGTCTGTTGAACAACTTACAATTATTCTATCGAAAGCTGAAAATTCTTCCCATCCATTATAACCATCAGCAATTTTAAGTTTGACATTATCACATTTAAAAATATCAAATATTCTCTCAGTAGCAAAATTATGAAGAGAATCTCTTATATCAATTGAATAAATTTCTTTTGAAAGTTTTGAAAGAAGAACTGTCTGCCATCCTGTACCTGTTCCAATCTCAAGAACCCTTGAGTTTTTATCAGGTTCTAAAAATTCAAGCATAAGTGCAACAACATACGGTTGTGATATGGTTTGACCAGGAAGTATTTCAATTGCGGAATCATCATAACTTCTTGTTTTTAGGTTTGGTGGAAGAAAGATATCTCTTCTTACTTTTCTAAAAGCATCTATTATCTCTTTTTTATTCACCCCCCTTTTAATTATCTGCTCCATTATCATTTTTTCATTTAAATATTCAAAATACTTTTCATATTTCTCATTTAATAATTTGTTTATATCTACCATATTTTGTTATGAACCATAAAACAAGCGGTTGTTGTTTTAATTCCATTTTTTTGAGCCTTTTCTATTGCTGTTTTGCTCTCGCTTCCAGGCTGAAACCATATATTTTTTATTCCAAGATCAATACACTCATCAACTATTTTTTCTGAGATATTTGGTGGTACAACTGTTATAACCATATCTATTTTAATAGGTATTTCGGAAAGTTTTTGATATATTTTTTCTCCATTTAGTTCTTTGAGTTTTGGATTTACTCCAAAAACCTTATATCCATTTGTTTTAAGGTCAGTAAATATCTTGTGCCCATATTTTTTCTCATCCGAACTAACACCAATAATAGCGATATTATAATTTTTAAAATGCATATCTTACCCCCACACCTCCTTGTAAAACAAATGTTGTTCCAAAAGAAGGTGCGATTTCAATATAAACGCTCAATGGATTTGTATCAAAAATATATTCTATTCCTCCTTTTAACTGAAGACAAAAATCATCATCATCAAACATAAATCCACCACCGTAATAAAGTGGAAGTTTACCTTCAGTTACTTTAAACCTTTCATAATCTTTCCATAAATAATCTGTATGAAACTTTACATCTTTATCAAATGCAATAAGAATATCTATTGCATTTTTTCTTGATATATCAAACTTTGCTGAAATTCCAAATGGTTTTCCAATAAAAAAACCAGCAGATTTTTGATAATCTATTGCAATTAAATTTATTGTTGTTAATGTTATTAACAATGCGAAAATAAATACAATTTTTTTCATAAATCCTCCTTTTGTTAAACTTTTAATTTTAAATCATCACAAACCTTTTTAACATCATAAATAAGTGATTTTACCTCAAGATTATCAGAGATTGCTTCTTTTAACCATTTTATGGGAGTTATTCTTCCAAGTTTACACATTCTTTTCATATTTTTCCCTATTGAATTTTTCTGGAAATATTTCTCTATTTTGTATGCAATTATGTGTCCTATTGGATAATCAGGTAAATAAAGTCCGTGGAATATCATATGTGAGTATACTCCAAGGATTGGTGTATCTTTTACTTTAAAAACTGGATAGTAGTATTTATTCCAAATATCAATTGCAATCTCATTGACCTTTTCTCTTAGTTGAGTTTCAGTAAATTTTTGCTTTTTATACATCCATTTCCATATATACATATCAACAAGCGCAACACCTGCTATTTCTCTTGTATCCCAAAATGTCTGTAAATTATGAAAATTTTCTTTATTATTATCTTTTATCCCAAGTATTTTTTTTGCTTTATTTTGAAATACAAAAGCAAAAGCCTCAGTAAATGCTGTGTTTGGAACTCTTGTAAGTGTGTAGTAATCCATATCATAGAGAGTATATACTTGTTCCACACAATGACCAAGTTCATGCATAGCAGTATTAAATGATTGCCAGTTTAGATATTTTGAATCTATTAATCTTGTTCTTAAATGTGCTTTTTCACCTCTTATTTTTGGTCCCCATGCATGCCCTGCTCCTCTTGCTGGATCTACTTCTATTTTTGAACTAAGATACTCTGCTTCTTTTTCATCAAAATCAAGTTTTATTAGTATATCTTTTATTGAATTTTGAAATTTGTCGATATCTGGGTATTTTTCTTTAACAATTTCATCAAGATTTTTATCTTCTTTTGTCTCATTAAAGCCATTGTACCATATATCAAATGGTTCAAGATTTCTATTGAGTTTTTTTTCTATTAAATTCCCAATTTCTTTTGCGATTGGATTAGATATTATATCGATTAACATTTTTTCAGCATCTTCAAACCTTATTTCTCTATGTGCGTTAAAAACTCTTTCAATGTAGTTTGGATACATCACAAAATATTTATCTTCTTCCCTATGAGATTTAAAAATGTTAAAAAGATTTTTATATCTTGAATCATTTGGTTTTAGCTTTTTGCCATTATATTCAAGCAAAAATGGATCATAAATACCTTTTTCTTTATCATTTATAAACTCATCAGGAACAAGTCCTTTTACAACGTTTTCCATAATTTTAAATATTGTTTTTTGTTTTTCAAGTTCATTTGTTGAGTAATACATCTTTATCTGATCTCTAAGTCCCCAATGGCTTATAAGTTTAAGATTATCGCCCATTTTTCCATTAATTCCTCTTACCTTTGAAAGATCTATATTGTACGAATAAACATACTCACTTGCCTTTGAATAAGTATCTGTAATTTTTTGCAAAACACTAGATGGAACTCTTGATATAAAATTTTGAGCAAGTCTTATTTCTGCCCATTGTCTTCTTGTATATTTATCCATATCTTTTATGATTTCATCAAGTTTTTTAAGAGGAAAATTCAGAAGAACACTAAAAGCAAGTTTTGTTTTAAACATATCCTCATCAAGATGGTTTGCAAGATTTAAGTTTGCAAAGTATCTATCAACTTCACTTAATTTGCCTCTGTCTTCATCAAGATTTATTCTTAATCTTAACTCAAGTGCTGTAAGATATCCGTATATATATTCAAGATTTTCATTAAATTTTTCAAAAAGAATATCAAGCTCTTTTCCAGTTTTAAAATTTTCTATGCAAAATTTATGGAACTCATCATAACTTCCATCATCCTTTCTCCATAGTTTATGTACTTGTTCTACACCAGTTTTTATTCTTTCTTTTTCTGATGGGTATTTTTTTATAAGTTCATTTATCGTTCTTTTTATATTCATCTTCCCTCCTATTTAATATTAAAAGTCCCCAGTATTTTGAGCGTGGGTTTGAAAAGTATATGTATTCAGTTGTTTCATCTATTGCCGAATTATAGTTTTTATCATATGAAAGATTGGATATATACTTTACTCTTTTTGATTTCTCACCATGTATGTTTATTTCTGGGATACATGAGATAAATCTTGGAACAAGTTCATCAAGATAAAGCGGATATAAATTAAACTTAAAGTAATATTCTATAAGCGCTTTCCTTAATTTTATAAGTGCTTTTTGGATATCTTCTTCGTAATCTGTGCAGTTTTCATTTATAATTGTTTCAATCTTAAGATTACAATCTTGTAAGATTTCTTTTGTTGCTTGAATTTTTTTAGAATCACTTGATATAATTACAAGTTTTTCATTTATTGAATCAAGAAAAGTTTTAAAAGGATTGGTGGATATATCTTGGCAGGCAAGGAGTTGTATTATTAAAAAAAACAATTTCATTATCTGCCCATTTTTTTAATGACGGGTGGTTGACGGGACTCGAACCCGCAACCTTCCGGGCCACAACCGGATGCTCTAACCAATTGAGCTACAACCACCATTCTTAATATATTTTAACAAAATTTGATAGAATTATAAAAAAGAAAAACTTTTAGGAGGGTTTATGATTATAAAATCTCCGGGTGGTGGAAGATTTTTTCCTTCAGATGAAAAAGAAGTTTTTTCATTTATAGAAAAAAATGTTTTAAAAAAAGTTTCTCAAAAATCAAGAATCATATTATCACCGCATGCAGGATATATTTATAGTGGAAAAACTTCTATAAAGGCAATTTCACATCTTGAGAATGATTTTGAAACAGCTGTAATAATTGGAACTGCGCATACATTTGCATCAGAAAAACCTATGACAGTTTCTAATTGCATCTATGAAGGTGTTTATGGAAATATAAAAACAGATGATGAACTTATAGATATTCTTATAAAAAAAGGTTATTTTAAAAATGAACCTTCTGCATTTCTCAGAGAGCATTCTATTGATGTTATTCTCCCAATTCTAAAATACTTTAAGAAAGATTTTAAAATAATTCCAATTGTAAGCAATTCAAATAATAAAGAAATTCTAAAAAAAGCCTCTTTATTATTAAATGAATTAAACTCCAAAAGAAAACTTGTTTTTATAATATCATCAGATCTTTCTCATTATCCTCCTTTTGATGTTGCTTTTGCAAGTGATAATGCTATTTCACTTTCCTATGATATTTCAATTAAAAATAAAGATGTTGATTATTTTTACCTTACTGAAAATCTTTTAATGGAGAAATACTCGTCATATCTTGATACTGTTGCCTGTGGTTTTTCTCCAATGGTTATAGGTCATTTCCTTTCTATTTCTATGGGGTATAACTCATTTCAAGTTGTTGAGTATACCAACTCTGGTATGGTATCTTCAAAAGATAGTGTCGTAGGATATCTGGCTGGTTTTTTTACTAAAAAAGATTTTAATGAAGATTTTTTAATAGATTTAAATGAAAAGGAAAAATCTGAATTGCTTTTGATAGCAAGAAAAAGCATAGAAAATTATATTAAGGAAAAAAAGGTTTTTAAAAATAATATATTAGAAGATCCTAAATTTAATCTTCCATTTGCTGTTTTTGTAACGCTTACTAAAAATGATGATCTTAGAGGATGTATAGGGAGCCTTTTGCCTCATATGCTGCTTGGTGATGCTGTGTGTGAGTATTCTGTTAAAGCTGCATTTGAAGATCCAAGATTTGATGAAGTTTTAAAAGATGAACTTAAGGAAATAAAAATAGAGATATCAATTCTCTCCCCTCTAAAAAGAATAAAAAATATATCAGAAATACGAGAAAATATCGATGGTGTTTATGTCAAAAGAGGATTTAGAAGTGGTACTTACTTACCGCAAGTCTGGGAACATTTTAATAGAAAAGAAGATTTTTTAAGATCCCTTTTTGATGAAAAATCTGGTATAGGTTATAATCATATCAATGACCCTGATACTGAAATCTATACATATACAGTTTTAAAGTTTTCAGAAAAATAAAAAAGCCCACCTTTTTAATTAGGTGGACTTTTTTGTAAGTTGATATTAAAAAAGTTTTTACTTTTTGTTATATTTGTTGTCTATGTAATTTGCTCTTGCAATTATTATAATAGCAAGAAGTGCTACAATTCCTACAAGAATGCCTATAGGTCCGCCAATCATATATCCTGCAAATCCAGCAGCAATAGATGCTTTAGTGTAATCCCATTTATTATCTTTTATATCCATTCCTACTTTTTCTATAAAGGTTGGAGGTTTTTGTGTAGTAGATGTTGATTGATTTACTGATGAAGTATTAGTGTTTGTATTATTATTTTGTGGTTTTGGGTTAGTATTTTGTGTATCTGGTTTTGGATTTGCTGGTGGAATATTTGCACTTGGGTTTTGAGATTGAGGTGTTTGAGATGATGATTGCCCATTATCTATTGCTGGTGTTGGTGGTGGAACTGGAGGAACATCTATTGATCCTTTAAATGATGAACCATCAAACACTTTTGCAGGATCTTTTGTAGCTTCACTGGCTTGATTAAGTGCAGTATTTGCATAAGATAATTTTAAACTCATTATAACTAGTGATGCTATTGCGACCCATTTTATTTCATTTTTTAAATTTCTCATATATTTCCCCCTTTCTTTGTTTTATTCTATATTTATAGTTTAGAAGATTAAATATGAATTTACAAGGGATTTGCTTACTATTTGGATTATAGGAAAAAAGTCCTATTATCTTAAAATTCATTTTTTTGAATTTTCTATACTAATTTTATATCCGGTTTTTATATTTTTTAAGAGTTTTTCTTTAACTTCAGATGGCGTTTCATTGCTTTCTATTATTTCCATAACTGAGCTTATAGTTGGTTTTAAAATCTTTTCATATATCCCATATTCCTTAAGTATTTTTATTATCTCATCCCTATCATAAATTTCATATGTTTTTGTTTTTTTAATGATTTTTCCATTATGTTCAATTTTCTCATCGATTAACTCAATAAGTTTTGTCTCAAGTTCTTTCATTTTTTCATTGAGCTCTATATATTCTTTAATTATTTCATCAGTATTGTTATTTTTTTCTTTTATTTTAGTGGAATTACTAAAAACTAGACAAAGATTTTTATAATCACACCAACTACATGTTTTTTCATTTGGTCTTGGATCAAAACTACCTAAATTTATTTTTTCTACTGTCAAAAGAACTTCTTTCCAAAAATTCTCTATTTCATTATCATTTGCTCTTGTAAAGTTTTGTTCTTTTAGTGTTTCTACATAATAATATTTCATTAAGTATACTTCAACTCTTCTTATATTTTCCCTATATTTTGAGTTTATTAAATCTATTAATTTTTTATCCATCTCACATATTTTTTGATAAAAATAAAGTTGATCTGATGATCTTGTTTTGTCACTTCCTGTTTTATAATCTACTATTATGATTTTCCCATCACCAAGATAATCTATTCTATCAGCAATAATATTTGCGGTTATATTATCAAGATCTACAAATGTTTGATATTCATTTTTTATTGGAAGCGTATCATTATCTTTATGTTTTTGATAAAAATTATTTATTATTCTGAGTCCCTTATTAAAATCAATCTTATCATATTCTAGTTTTGCATAACCCTTTTCTTCAATGCTTATTGCTTCCCATTTTTCTCTAAATATTTGAATAAGTTCTTCTAAAGGAGGAGGTGGCACTCGTGAAAAAAAATGAGCGAGTATTTCATGTATTACCCTTCCAAATATTAAATAAGGTTTTGGTTTTTCTGGGACTTGATCAATATATCTAAATTTATATTTTAGAGGGCACTCTCTATAAAGGGAAAATTTTGAAAATGAAAAGTAAAATTTGTTTTTTTTCAAATTCTCTGTATTATTATCTTGTGGTTGGTATGAAAATAAACTCATTTCATTATCTTGATTTGCTTGATTATTTGATTTACTCATATTCTATTAACTCCATTATTTTTTTTTCTTCTTTTTTATATAAACTTGATGTAAGTATCCTTCCAACCTCAGGGGCATAATAGTTTATCATTTTTATTTCATTATCATCACTTATAACTTTTATACAATTATAAAAATTACCTGCTTTTACTTTTACTATATTTGCTTCTTCTACTTTAAATTTTATATTATTTTTTGGGAAATTAGAAAAATCTTGATTATATAAAAAAATTATTTTTTCGTTATTTTCAAGTTTTTCCTTAACGATATATCCATCAAATATTATTTCACCTTTTCTTTTAGATAAAAGTTTTTTTCCCGAGTATATCTTTGAGATAAATTTTATTTTTTTAAAATTCTTCTCTGTATATATTATTTCTTCTTTTGCGTTTTTTCCAAATGTATCTGAATCTCCATAAGTTAGTTTTTGATATCTTGAATAAAAATAATTTGGACATCGAATAATTCTAAAGTATGCTTCATCTCTGTATTTTGATTGTGGATAGTTTTTTATTAAACTCTCAAAAAAAGTTTTTGATTTTAAACAATTGCCAAGTTCTACCGAAGCAAGTCCAGCTTTATAAAGAGAATATTCTTTTAGTTGAGGATTGTTAGAAATTTCAATATATTTTTCGTAATATTTAAGTGCTTGATTAAATTTTTTCTCTTCATAAAGTTTTTCTGCTTCTTTTAGGAGATCTTTGCTACAGGAGTAAATAAAAAAAATGAAAAAAAGAAATAATATTTTTTTAAAATTTTTCATTAATTTGAAAATTGCCCCGTTTTTTTAAAAATACTACCCCCACCAGGAATCGAACCTGGATCAACTGCTTAGAAGGCAGTTGCTTTATCCATTAAGCTATGGGGGCAGCCAGATGAAATTCTTAAGTGAACTTTACGTATATATTTTACAAAAAATTACTCTTCGCTTTCAATTAATTTTATTGCATTCATTGCAGCAATTGTACCACTTCCACTTGCAACTATTGCTTGTCTATAGATTGGATCGCATACATCGCCTGCTGCAAAAACTCCTTTTACTGATGTTTCAAATTTTTGATTTACAATTATATATCCTTGCTCGTCAAGATTTAGTTTTCCTGCAACAATTTCTGTGTTTGGATGGTGCCCTATTGCAACAAAAACTCCATCAAGTTCAAGTTTTTTGGTCTCTTGAGTTTTTGTGTTTTTTATCATTATTGCATTTACCTTATTTTCTCCAAGAATTTCTATTGGAATATGATCATATATTATTTCAATTTTTGGATTGCTTTTTAATCTTTCTTGAAGAATATGTGCTGCTCTAAGTTTATCTCTTCTATGGATTAGATAAACCTTTTTTGCAAATTTTGTTAAAAATATTGCTTCTTCTGCTGCACTATCACCACCACCAATTACTGCAACTGTTTTATCTTTGTAAAAAAATCCATCACATGTTGCACAAGAACTAACACCTTTTCCTTTTAATTTTCCTTCTCCTGGTATTGAAAGCCATTTTGTACTTGCTCCTGTTGCAATTATTAATGCCTTTGCTTTGTATATCTCAGAACCTGCTTTTATACTAAAAGGTCTTTCGTTAATTTGAACTTCCTTTGCATATTCATTTATTATTTCTGCTCCAAGCCTTTTTGATTGATTTATCATCTTTGTCATAAGATCAAATCCACTTATAGGTTTTTCAAAAGCAGGAAAGTTTTCTATATTAGTTGTTTCAAGAAGCTGTCCTCCAGGTGCAGGACCTGCAATTACAAGTGTCTTCATCCCACCTCTTGTGGAATATATTGCTGCAGTAATTCCTGCAGGCCCACTTCCAATTATCACTATATCGTAATTTTTCTCAGTCATAATTAATCCTCCTTTACTTCAGCCATTGAAGTATCTGTTTCCCAAAATCTTACGATTTTTGCATTTATACTCATTTTTTTTAGCTCTTCAAGTATTATTTTAGCTATAATTTCTGCCGTTGGATTTTGATTGGTAATGAATAATTTTTGATCATATTTTTTTAATACATTTACTAAAGGATCTTTTTTTGAAAGAATTACAGTATGATCTAAATTCTCATCAAGCCATTTTTTTACTTTTTCTTTTAGTTTCACAAAATCCATTACCATATCTTCATCATTAAGTTTTTTAGTTTCAATTATAACTTCTATTTTTGCATTATGACCGTGAAGATTTTCACATTTTCCGTTATAATTAAGAAGCCTATGAGCATATGCTATTTCAAATATTTTTTTAACAGAATACTTCATAAAATTATTTTATAATTTTTAGGAACCAGTTTTATTTTTATCCTTATAACATTCTCCAAAAGAATTTACTAAGTCTTTATACATATTTCTTTTATTTTTAAGTTTTATTATTTCTTTTTCATAAAATTTTTTAAATCTTTTTAATGCCCTTAAATTGCTATTTATCTCAATTCTTTGCATTCTGTATAATTCTTTTGTTGGAAGAGTTATAATTCTTGCATAGATTTCTTGGGCTTCATTGTATTTTATTTCTCCTTTTTTAACTCTTCTCAATAAATCATCATAAACTATTTTAAAGTAATCACTTCCTTCTATGCTTTCAATAGCAGATTTTAATGATAGGTAATAATTTTCTCTATCAGCAAGTGTATTTAATGGATATTTACATAACATATTCACTTTTTCTGTATCGTTTCTTATTTCTTTATCCAATGTTTCGTTATTTTCTATATACATACATATTTTTCTAAGCATTTCTTTTTTTAATTTTTCATCCTTTTTTATATCATCAAGTGAAAAATTAGTAAGAATATATTCAATTTCTTTATATGTTGATAATTGTTCTACTTCATAAAGAATTTCAGAAAGTTCAAATTTTTCCATTATCATAATAGCATATAAGGATTTGATTATATTTGCTTCTAAGAGTATTTCAGACTCATCGTTTGATGGAACATATATTATTTTATCAGTTTTATTTATTTTTACGCAGTTTTGATTTTTGTTAGGATTTAATTTTATTCTATATCCATTTCTTAAAGCATATGAAATTAAGTTTTTATCATTAGTTTTTTCTATAAATTGAATTTGTTCATATAGTTCTTCATCAGATAAATTCTTAATATCTAGACATCCATATAAAAAAAAGAAAAAAATAAAAAAAAATTTTAAAAATTTCATAAAATCCTTTTTAATATTTTATTTAATTTTTCAATAGGAAGTCCAACTATGTTATAATAACTTCCTTTTATCTTTGTAATTAATTTATCATTTTTATCCTGAACTCCCCATCCACCTGCTTTATCAAGATGTTTTATAGATATTTCTTCTATTTCCTCATCACTAAGTTTTCTCATATAGCAACTTGATTTTTCATAATCAATTATTTTTATATTTTTTTTAATGCAAATAATAGCAATCCCTGTATATACGCTTTGCCATTTCCCAGATTGCCATCTTAATAATTTTTTTGCATCATTTTTATCTTTTGGTTTTCCTATAATTTTACCATGGCAATAGACAATTGTATCAGCCCCAATTACAATAGCATCTGGATTTTTATTAGCAATATCATTAGCTTTTTTTTGAGCAAGATCAATTACTACAAGATGAGGTCTTTTATATTTAGTTTTTTCTTGGATATTTGATGGGATTACATCAAATTTATATCCATATTTTTTAAGTATTTCTATTCTTCTTAGTGATTTTGATGCAAGAATTATTCTCATTTAATAAGTTGTTTATATATCAATGCTGAGATAAATATACCTAAAAGAGTTGATATATTAAATTTAAAAACAAGTCCAAGTGTAAATTGTAATACGCCAAGATCTATAGTAATTGGATTTAATCCTGTATTTATTGCGGTTGAGATTATTGAATTGAATGTTCCGTTTTGGGAAAACCAGATACTTCCTATTTTTGTAATGGTTGTTCCTATAAGTG
>Ga0308405_1000537_pt1 | contig 21529 bp, 5 predicted proteins | sample HotsprSampleMS13_FD_203473 | JGI IMG/M metagenome (GOLD analysis project Ga0308405, IMG submission 203473) | Hot spring phototrophic mat microbial communities from Mushroom Spring, Yellowstone National Park, Wyoming, United States - 20060912_MS13 ...
ATATAATTATTTATAATGCAAACTTAAAAGTTTGCCCTACCACGCAATTTGCGGGGTAGTTTCAGCACCTTGTGCTGATATAAAAACAAATAAAAAATTGTAGTTGCATCCCGTAACTTGCGGGATGCAGAGCCTTGCTCTGCGAGAAAATGATAAGCAGCGTAAGACGCTGCAACTACAAATAAATTTTGAACAAAATTATGAATAAAGAAAAAATTTTGTGGGAAAATAGCAAGAGGTTAATATTGTTGGGTGTCGTTTTGTTTTTCTATAACACTATTTTTTGTCAGCAAGGGATAAATATTTCAGCAGAGAGATCTAATCTTAAAAACAAAAATGTCAATGCAAGAAAGTTGTTGATGAGGATATAAGGAGGATAAAGATGAACAAATTGAAATTAATTAAACCAAAATTTATAGTTGACAAAAATGGTAAGAAAGAGGCAGTGGTTTTAAGTTATGAAGAGTATAAAAGGATATTAGAAGATCTTGAAGATTTACGCGATGTTGCTATAAGACAGAAGGAACCTTCACGCCTTTTTTCTGATTATCACAAAGAACGGATGAAGAAAAAATGAAATATACAATAAAGATAAAAAAATCTGCTGAAAAAGAATTAAATGTGTTACCTCTAAAAATTTATAAACAGATATCTTCGCATATATTTATGTTAGAAAATAACCCGAGACCACTAAATAGTGCGAAGTTAAAAGACAATGTATATAGAATACGTGTTGGGGATTATCGTATAGTTTATTTAATAGACGACAAAAACAAAATTATAGAAATTATAAAATTAGGACATAGGAAAGAGGTATACAGAGGGTTATAAATAATGATGAATAAAGAACCGATAGCCGCACCATTTATCACGCTATTTGGAGACCGCTGAAAAAGTGCTTATTCTACTAAAATGTTCCCGCTTTGGAATAAAAATGAAAAATGGGAGATAAGTTATGTTTTATCTGGAAGTTTTCAAAAAACTGAATGAGAGAAAGGTAAGGTATCTTATAATTGGTGGTGTTGCAGTTAACTTTTATGGTTTTCCGCGGTTGACCTTTGACCTTGATTTAATGATAGATCTTGCAGATAACAACAGTGTTGATGGATTTGTTGATTCTATGAAAGAATTGAGTTTTAAACCTGTTATACCGGTTAAAATTGAAGATTTTTTAGACCCGATAAAAAGAAAAATGTGGGTAAAAAAAAAGAATATGAAAGTGTTTTCAGTATACAACCCAGCTAAAGAGATAGAACATATTGATGTTATGGTTGAAAATTGTATTGATTTTGACGAAGCATATAATAGAAGGGAAAATATCAAGGTTGAAGGAGTTGTATTGCCAGTTGTCTCAGTTGATGATTTGATTAAAATTAAAAAAATTGCAAACAGAAAACGAGATAAAATAGATATTGAAGCGCTTAAGGAAATAAAAAAGATAAGAAAATGAAAAAAACAAGAAATAAGGGAATAGACTTGTTCACTATCAACACATATATGAAGATGTCGCCGGCTGAAAAGTTAAAATTGCTTGAAGAAAACATTAAGTTTTTTAAAAAAATTACACCTGCTGTAAATAAAAAGATATGGGAAAAACTGAAGAAAAAAGGTTTTTGACACAAAAAAGATAGAAGACAATGTTAAGTAAAAAATGAAAAAGAATGGTCAGCAAAAAATGAACAACGGGTTAAAAAATCTGGTAGGCGCACCGTTTATATAGATTTTGTAGTTTCAGCACCTTGTGCTGATATAAATGAAAGGATTGGTTCAGATACAGATGTATTGAAGGCAGCGTAAGACGCTGCGACTACGACTAAATAAAAATAAGCAGCGTGAGACGCTGTGACTACCCCGCAATTTGCGGGGTTGATGATAGGCAGTCCCGCAAACTGCGGGACTGCAACTACAAATAAATTTTGAACAAAATTATGAACAAAGAAAAAATTTTGTGGAAAAATAGCAAGAGTTTAATATTGTTGAGTATCGCTTTGTTTTTCTATAACACAGTCTTTAGCCAGCAGAATATAAATCTATCTGCAGAGATAAAGAATCTTAAAAGTAAAGATTTTAATAAAAAACTTGCTGCAATTGATAAAATTGGTAAATCAAGAGATAAAAGATACACTGCTGAGTTGGTTAATGAGTTGAAAGTTCAAAAGAATCCACAAGTAAAAGCAAAGATTGTAGAAGCCCTTGGTAACACAAAAGATGATGAGTTTGTATCTGAACTTACTTTTGTAGTTAAACACAAGAAAGAAGATTTAACAGTAAGAGAAACAGCAGTGATTTCCTTAGGTAATATTGGGACAAGTAATTCAGTTGATGCTTTAACAAATATTGCAAAGGATGAAAATGAGGATATCAGTTTAAGATTAGCAGCAATTGAAAGTTTGGCAAGGTTTATAAATAAAAAAGTTTTTGATACCTTAGTGGGTTTGAGTAATGATAGAAATCCGTTGGTTAGGAAAACATCTGTTGGGTTTTTATACCATTGTTTTTATTCTGTACATCAAAAACAAGTAGATGGTATATTAAGAAAAATGTTGAATGATGAAAACGAAGAGGTGCGGTTATCAGCAAAGATGATTTTAGAAGAGGTTGAAAAAAGGAATAAGTAGGCAAAACATATGAGTAGTAAGAAATTAAATAAAATGAAATTACAAAACAAAGGGTTTTCAGTAGATAGGAAATTTTTGCTTTTGTTTACAATTTGTATTTTAATTTTTGTTGTGAGTGATGTTTTTTCTGACTTCTGGTGGGGTAACAGAATGAATTTACAAGAGCAAAAAGGAATTGAAGGTTATGACAACTTAGGTTTTGATGATTTAGGTACTTTAGGAAATGCTAATACTGGAGCTAGAGCAGGAATCTCGTTTACTGCACGAGTTTCTTCCGGTGTGCAGAGAGTTTTAATACCTATTACTCAGAACAACGATGCTAATAACGGCGCAGTGGGTATGCGACTACAGGTGACAGTGAGAGCTGATGCTTCTGGTGGTTCTGTTGCTACATATCCTTCAGACAGTGTAATTTTAGCAACAGGAACTGTGACTTATGATGAATACCGTGGAATTGTTTGGGCAGATGTAAATGTTGCAGGGAGAGGACAGACACAGGCAGGCAATGTTTACTGGATAGTGGTTCAGGATGTTGGAACTACTGCCAGTCAGCATAAAAAACTTGTTGGTGGCTCTCCAGTAAATTATTTTTATCCTACTGATATGAAGGATGATGTAGATGACCCGAATGACCAGGATACGGATACTAATCTGGGCTATAAATTTTTTGATCCAGATAATCCAGCTCAGGGCTGGATAAACCAGAATTTCACTCCGATATTTCTTATTCAATATACAAATGCTACCTGGCAAGGAAATCCTTATTATTGTTTGGATACATATGATGGAGCAGCACCGAACTATGTTAGTAGAACAGCATTAATACCTTTGCGGGCAATATACAGTTCTACAGCAGGGAATTATTCTCACAGGGTTGGACAGTTGTTTATTCCGGAAGAAGATATTTATTTAAACAAGATAAAAATTATTGCAAGAACAGTAGGTGGTGCTCCTGGAGAACCATTGCAGATAAGAATCGTTAGAGTAAGTGATGGTGCTATAGTATTAAGTACAACGACAGTAGCAGCAAGTGGGAATTATACTTCATGGAGAGAGTTTGAGGCAACTTTTGATGGTACTATTCTTTATGCTGGGATACAGTATAGGTTAGAATTTATGTGTCCTGGTGGAAGCGCTGCAGTTTATTGGCGAGTTTTAACAATGGGAACACAGGTGGTAAATACCAATACTGCCTATGGTCATCCGAATCCGTCTTTACCTCATTATTTAACTGGATTTCAGAGTGATGGTTCCAATTTAGGTAGGTTTGTTTATACAACTGATGGTGGAGTAACTTGGTCAGCGGAAGCTATAACTACTGTGAATAGTGCTGGTGGTCCTGGAACTAGGACCGCAAATCCTGGGTATTGTGATTTACATTTCCAACTTTATTGTGACCAGACACCACCTAATGGTAGTATTGTTGAGCCGGATCCAACTCAAAAAACTTGGAGGAAATCATTGCCTGTTATTTCTGGAACTGCTTATGATAATGTAAGAGTTCATTCAACAATAGGTGCTTGGTTGTTTATAAAAGATAATACTTATAACAAATATTGGACTGGGACATATACAGGAACTGGTGATTATGGTTGGGCAGATTATACTGGTGGTGAAGAAAATAATCTTGCGAATTGGATTTCTACAGGTGTTGTTGGTGGTGTTTGGCGGTTATTTACTACAACTTCACCTCCATCTGTTGGGACCAATCGTCCAGTGTATTTAAGACACGATAGAGAATATACGATTTATGTTCGGATAATGGATGCTGGTTGGAACTTTTCTGTTTCTACTTATACTGCTGTTTTCTCTTTTGATTTATACCAAGCAGGCCCACCTGAAAGGCCTGATTCAATTTGTACTTATCCAAAAAGTAATCTTGTCGGCGCTACACCATATCCTTTTTTTGGTGATATAAGTGAGGTAAGAGGTACTGCGAGAGATAACGATCGTGGAACTGTACAATTTGTTAGATGGTTATTATGGCGGCAAGATGGTTGGTGGTGGGACGGGTCAACATGGCAAAGTCCTTCAACTTTTCCAAATGATCCTGCGAACTGGTTAACTGCGTTAAGAATACCAAAAGGAGCAGGACCTACTAACCCGTATGCTGATATTGAATGGTACAACAACACACTTGTTCCACCTAAGTCAGCAATGACAGATGGAACAACATATTATATTTGTTCTCGTGCAGAAGATGCTGTAAAGAATGCTTTAGGAAGTTGGGATCCAAACTTAGAAATTGTTCGTTCAACTGTAGCTTTTAGATGGGATTCTGGGATACCATATTCTTCTTTTACATATCCTGTTGGTGGTACACCGGCTAACCCTACTTTGATACCTTCTGTACCACCACCGTTTACTGGTGTTATGTCTGACTCACTTTCAGGGATAGATGATTACGACCCTGCTTTAGGTGCTGCGGTACAAGTTGCAGTGCAAAGGTTGTCAGACGGGTTTTATTGGACCGGTGCTGATTTTACTAATACAAATGGTGTACCATATTGGAACAATGCTACAGTATGGCAATCTTCCTGGACATGGCAGTTCCCAGGAAGTTTTGGAAGTGGTAAGTATTTGTTGTTATGTCGTGCAAGAGATAAAGCAAAGAATATACAAAATGTGTTCAATATCTGGCAGTCATCACAGACAGTTGAAGTTGATGCAGACGCACCTGTTACTGCTATAACTTTACCGTCTGTACACAATAGGTATTATAAAGAGATGCCAACTATTTCAGGTACTGCTGCTGATAACAAACAAGGTTTAGCAATATATGTCCGTGTGAGAGACCTTACCCAAGGGGCAACTTATTGGTCAAGTGTGCTTAACAGCTGGGTTGATTATTCAACATGGAACTATGTTTCTTGGGGTTCACCATGGACATTAAGCGGTGTTAATTTTATTGCAAACCACAAATATCGTGTTGAATGTTATGCAAGAGATGCTGCGGGTAATGTTGAACCACTTCCTGGCTCACCGCCTACTACAAGGTCATTAGATTTTTATTATGACCCGACAAAACCTGTCTCAGCAGTGACAGTTCCTACTGACGGGCTTATAACAAATTCTATCTCAGTGATCCAAGGAACTTCTAATAATGATAGAAAACCAGCAGTTGAAGAAGAAGCTGGTATGAATGACGATTATGGTGTGCAGGTACAAGTTACCCGTGGTGATGACTCCTTAGCATGGAACCAAAGTAGTTTAACTTGGGATGGAGATATAACAGCAGAGACATCTTGGAATACTGCGTCAAAAGTAGGTGGTGTGTGGACAAACTGGCAATGGACACCTGCTTCACAAATGTTTGATTTAGGTGCTGATACGTTTAGAATCTTTAGGATACGTTCTAGTGCACGAGATAAAGCGTATGATAAATACAACCAGATGACAGGTAACAGAGAGTTTAATACTATTTCTGATTATCCTGGGAGTTTCATAACAGTTGTTTATGACCCTACACGACCTACTTCTTTGATACAGTATCCAGGTGTTGGTGATACAAGGTTAAAAATTGATAGTTTGTTTGTAATCTCAGGTACTTGCAAAGATAACTATCGTATGAGAGCGTCAGCAGGTGTTGAGTTTAACATATGGCGTGTAGGTTCGTCTTATTTCTATAACGGTACTGGATGGCAAGATGCAGGTTCTGTTGATGCAGCACAGAACCAATGGGTTCCTATTGAGTCATTTACAGGTAATTATTCGTATACTTTCTATACAGTTGACTTTTCTTCTGATGGGCTGAAGTGGGAGATAAGAATTTCTTCAGACAAGTTTGTTGATGGACAACAATATCAAATTCGTACTCGTGCAAGAGATACTGCTGGAAACTACGATGTTGTTTTATCAACAAGGTTGTTCACTTGTGACAGAACACCACCTGTTGCATATATAGGTTTACCACCAAACAATTCTTATAGAAACGATACTACATTGACTACAATTTCTGGAACTTGTACTGCACCGCCTGATATGCCAGCAAGTGTTGATTATTTAAAGTTTAAACTTTATTATAGCACAGGCGGACCTAACTCAACTTTCTTCTGGCAACATATATCTCCTACTGAAGGACAATGGACAAAGACAGACCCTGGCTGGCAGGTTGTATCAAACCTTGATGGTTCTTCACCACAGAATTGGTATTATACAAACTCTGCGTTAAGTTTCACAAGTGATTACAGATACAATATTGATTTACAAGCAACTGATAAAGCAGGAAACCAACAGGTATTCAACTATGGTTTCTGGTATGATATTACAAAACCTACTACTTCTATAACAATGCCGTATCAAGCAGTACATACTGCATTACCTACGATTTCAGGTTATGCTGGTGATGCAACTGCTGGATTTACTGCTGTTAATGGTGATGATTCTGTCCAGATAAGGATTGCATCTTCAGCTGCAACTGGGTTTGACAGATACTGGACAGGCAGCGGTTGGACTTCTGACCCTAACACTTGGCTTAATGCTGAAGAATATGTTCTTTCACCGAATAACAACACAATCTTGTGGAGACGATGGACTTTGCCTTCTTGGGAACCAGATGTGGACTACCAGATACATGTTCGTGCAAAAGATAGGTCAGGACCTAATGCTCAGTATTCTTCTGTTTATTCTACATTTACCTTTAGGATTGATAATGTCGGTCCTGAGACATTCATACAAAAGCCAGGTGCTGATGATAGAAAACTAAACTTCAACTATAATTTAGGTGCAAACTTAGCAACTATATCAGGTACTGCAAGAGATGCTTCAAGCAATCTTTCAAAAGTAGAACTAATGATTCGTGATTTGACCCGTGGTACAACATACTGGTCCGCATTTTTAAACGATTGGGTAGATTATAGTACTTATGGTGTATATGCAACACTAACTTCAGTTGGACCACCAGGTACTGATATTACTTGGTACTATGCAATGCCGATATCACAGTTGACAAGTGGGAATAAATATGAAATTACAGCACGTGCATATGATTTCCCTGGTAATGTTGACGCTACACCACAGACAAGGACAAATATCTTAGTTGATTTCACAAAACCAGAATCAGTTGTGAACCTACCACAAGAAAATCAGGTTGTAAAATATGGTTTCACAACAATTACAGGTACTGCAACAGACCCTGCAGACCTGTCAGGTAATCGTAGCGGTCTTTATTCGTTGAGAATTCGTATTATTAAAGTATCTCCACCGCCAGTACTTTATTGGTGGGACGATGGGAATGGCCTTGGTTGGAAGTCAGACCCGCCTGCGTCAGCTGATCAGTATCCTTTAGTCCCGTATGCAAACTGGATTGAAGATCCGCCAGGTTCAGTTATATACAGATGGTCGTATAACTTTACAGGTTCGTGGACTGATAATGCTCAGTATACAGTAGAAATTTTAGCACGTGACGATTCACGTGATCCAACAGAAGTTGCTGGTACCGGGAACACAAAATGGTCTTCTTTAAGGACATTCTATTACGATGAGACACCACCAAGGTCAAGATTTACAAATGTCTCTGCTTATATGAATTCTTTACCTACAATTTCAGGTACTGCAGATGATAATTTGAATACATATGCACTTCGTCGTGTAGATGCTGTTAAGATAAACATACAGCGTATTGAACCAACACCGTTACGTGTATGGTCTGGGAGTGCTTGGGTTGATAATCCACTAGATCCGTATGCGGATATATACTGGCGTAATTGTTACTTTGTTGGTTCTTCAAGCGGTGATTTTACTTATCCTTATGGAACTGATACTATTCCAACCTGGGAACATGGACATAAGTATCAAATTATAACAAAAGCAGTTGATAGAGCAGGAAATTATCAAGTTGTGTTAAACACAATAACATTTATTTATGATGTATATCAAGCACCACCAAATGAAGCACCGGATACTTTGATACTAAATCCAGCGAATGATTTTCATACAAACAATACTGCTGCACTTGCTACGATATCAGGTACTGCGTATGATAACCCGCCTGTTGGTAAAGTAAAAACAGTAAGATTTCTTTTGTACAAATTTGTTGGAGGGACAACTTATTATTGGGGTGGTGTGACCTGGGTTTCAGGCGATTTACCACCGTTAGAAAACTGGATCTCAGCAGAACCAACTGATGGCAGTTTTGATTTCTATCAAGAAGGATGGTTTTATGATGCATATTCCCGTGGTGTTGATTGGACACCGAATATAGTACATTATATTACTGCAAGAACGCAAGACCAAGCTGGTAACTGGGAACAACAACCCGGCTATCAATCTGAAAATTCAACATACACTTTTGTCTATGATACATTAAAACCTACTGCTACAATAACTTATCCTTTAAACAATGGTTATATTTCGCAAACTGGTAAAATTCAAGGTACTGCACAAGATTCTTATCCAGGTAAAATTGATAGTGTGAGTTATGTAAAAGTAAGAATAAGAGATTTAGCGTATCCATCAACATATTATGTTTCTGGCAGTTGGGTTGAGACAACTGCAGAAAATGCTTGGAATAATGTTTCTTATTTAAGTCCTAATGGCACCTGGTGGATGCTAAACGATACACCATGGTCTGATGGTAAAACATATGAGATAAATGTAAAATGTCGTGATAAAGCAGGCAACTGGCAGATAGTATATTCTACTGCAACAAATGTTAAGGCGGACTTCACAGCGCCTGTTTCAACTATTACAATACCATCAAACAATAGTGAGTATTTCACTGATACATTACCAACAATCTCAGGAACATTTAGTGATGCTTCACCAGGTAAGGTTGGTAGTGTGAAGATACAGATTAAATGTATTGATCCGTCAAGTTCGTTATATGACATGTATTGGTCAAAATCTTCTGGTGAAAGTGGTACAATTGATGATTGGGTTTCAAGACCGGTTTGGCTTGAGACAAACTTAATTTCTGCAACATCAACCTGGTGGTATGACGCGACAGGTATAGTTTGGGATGCAACAGTTTCTGGTATAAACTATACTGTCTTCTGTTATGCAATTGATGAAGCGTTGAATCAGCAGACGCCTGCTGTACAACATAACTTCAAGATGCGTGTTACTTCACCACAGACGAATATAACAAAACCTGCCTTAGGTGATCCGTATTATCCAACAAATCTTTCATATTGGACACCGAACCAAATTGAAGGTACAAGGAATGCTTATACTACTTCTGTTTATGTTTCTATAAAAGAAGAGAAGACAGGATATTATTGGTATGGCTCGTCATTCTCAGCACCTGCTGGTGTTGAGAACTGGCTTGATGCAGATGAGTATGCAGCTGGTGTATGGAGATATGTTTTCAGTGTTAACCCATGGGTTGATGGTTCATCTTATACTATAAGAAGTCGTGGTTATGGCCCTGCTGGTTGGGAGGAAGCATATTATACTTTGCCGTCAAGGAAATTCTTGTATGATGTAACAAACCCAGTTGCAGGTGTTTCTTTACCTGAGAATACAAAGTATTATCAAACATTGACTACTATCTCAGGTACTGCTTCAGACCCTGCGCCAACTGGTGGTTTGGCAAGTGGTGTTTCAGAAGTAAAAGTTGCAATAAGGAAACAAGAAGGTGTTGATTATTACTACTGGTCTGTTTTGGAATCAACTTGGGTTTTAGGTGGGATAACACCTGCTGAGGTTAATTTTAACACAACAACATTTTCAGCAGGCCTCTGGTGGATAAATATCTCATCACCAATCTGGCAGGATGGAAAACAATACAGAATCTATGCAAGAGCGAAGGATAATACAAATACAGGAAATTTAAGTAGTGTTGTTTTCAACGACTTTATCTTTGATATTTCTTCACCAACTGCAAGATTTACTACATTAGTTAACAATGGTGTCTATTCTTCTTTAACACAGATTACAGGTACAGCGTTTGATCCTGTAGGTGTTGGTGGTAATGCTGGACTTTTAGATAAAGTTCAGGTTCATATTGAACGTCCAGCACAAGGTGGTTATCCTTTGAGATACTGGGATGCTGTAAACAAAAGATGGGATGCTTCACAACCAAAAGAAGCAGAGATATATTGGGGTACTGCAACAATACATATATCAAATGTGTCAGCGTCATCATGGACATTTACAAACTTGCCTTCAGCTTCTGACTGGACACATAATTTTGTTTATATAATTCGTTGTCGTGCAAAAGACCAAGCGTTGCCTTCTGGTAATACACAACATATATTTGTTGTTGGCGAATCATCGTTTACAATAATCTGGGATAACCAACCGCCGATAGTTTCAATTACTTCGTATGAAGATCCTGACGGTAACGGAAGAGTAAATCCTGGTGTTGATGGTTGGCTTATACAAGGTCAAGCAGTTGATACACCTGCTGGTATACCAAATGTTGCTAATATCAGACTCAGGATTACTCGTCTTGAAGGAAATACAACTTATTACTGGACAGGTACTGCATGGTCTACTACAGAGTCAGAGTTCACACCAGATAGTTATGTTTCTCCAAACTGGGATTATACATTTACTGATGTAAATCAGCTTATCTCTGACCAAGTTTACAAAATTTATGTTCGTGCAATAGATAATGCTATTCCACCAAATGTAGGTTCCTTTGGTACACCGGTTGAAGTTATAATTGATGCAACACCGCCAACATCGTTAACAAAATATCCGTCAAATGGTTCTTATATTGCAACTCTTACTCAAATCACAGGTACTGTTTATGAAAATGGTGCTGGTATTGCAGAAGTAAAAGTTAGATTATCTTCACCGACAGTTGATGGTCCATATTTCTGGACAGGTTCTTCTTGGACAACAACACCAGGTGATTATTTAACTGCAACAATTGTTGGTGGTACAGGACGAGTTGGTATCTCAACTTGGACAATTACAACTGGTTTGCCAACATTGTTAGATGGTGTGACTTATTATATCATAGCGAAAGCAAAAGATTTAGCTGGAAACTATGAAACATTATATACAACAATATCTTTTGTTTGTGACAAACTTGGTCCACAGGTACAAATTGTTGAACCTTATGATGCAACACCGCAGGATTATTCTTCACCAAGGTTGTCTGTTTTAACAACAATCTCTGGTACTGCGAGAGATTTTGGGATAGGAACAATTCAAAGAGTTGAATATAGAATAAGCAGGGTTGGGTTATATTATTGGGATGGAGAAGGATTTTCTGCTGCGGATTACAACCTTACAAATGGTGAGTCAGCATGGTTTGTCGTACAGACAACAGTAACACCTCAGTATTCAATATGGTTTGTTACTCATACATTTCTTTCAGATGCGAGATATATGGTAGAAGTACGAGGTGTTGATGTTTTAGGGAATTATTCTGTTTTATATTCAACGATAACATTTACTTTTGACCAAGATGTGCCACAATCTTTTGTTAACTATCCAGCTAATGGTTCAACAGTGAGAAATGTTGGTCAAATAAGAGGTACTGCTTATGATACAGGGATAAACTATCCTGGTAGTGTAACACAAGTACGTGTTGCAATAAGAAGGTTGTCAGATGGTAAATGGTATGACCCGTCAGCAGCAGGTGGTAGCGGAGATTTTGCTCAAGATTCTTTCTTCCCAATAATAGCAAACTTAGTTGGCAATGACTGGTGGTATGATATATCAGACTCTAAGTTTACTTCTGGTACTTCATACTATGTTACAGTTGAAGCAAGAGATAATGCGTATCCACCAAATATTGAACAATGGTTCGATGTAAGATCATCAACATTTACTTTTGACAATACACCACCTACGGTTGTAATACAAAGACCGCCTATAACTTTGCAGTATTATAATCAAGCGAACTTGACAGTTATCTCTGGTACTGCGGTTGATGCTACATCACAAGTGCAAGCAGTACAAATTCGTATCCAACGTTCTTCTGATAATAAATGGTGGATTGATACTAACGGTGATGGTATTGGTGAAGGGTCAGATAACGGATGGGCTGTCTCGGGTTCTACAGAGATACCATGCAATGTTGCTGGATTGCCAACTTGGACATATAGTTTAGCAAACTTTGTTGCTAACCATGGTGTTAGATATGATATCTGGGCACGTGCTTGGGATGTTCCAGGGACAACTTCTTCATGGGTTGGGCCACAATCGTTTGTTTATGATATAGGTGTACCATCTGCAGCGGTTGTATCACCAGCAAACGAAAGTTTTGTGAATACACAGATTGCAACTATTTCAGGTACTGCTTTGGACGAACCTGCAGGTATTTCATCAGTAGAGATTGCGATAGCATCAAACTCTGTTTCACCAGCAGGTTCTTGGTGGGATCCTTTAACACAATCGTGGACTGCACAAAACGAAGTGTGGTTCTCAACAAATGTTTCTTATAACTACATACCAACACCAAATGTTTGGGTATCTACAACACCACCATTAGAAAATGGTAAGAAATACTTTGTAAGGTTAAGGATTACTGACCGCGCTGGTAATGTAAGAATATTAGATTCAATTAAATTTACCTGTGATCTAACCCCACCTACTATTGTTTTACAAGAACCACAAGGACATGGTCCTGGTAATTATTACGAAGGGCCAAATACACTACCTATTATTTCTGGTACTGCACAGGATACATCGCCAGGTAGTGTTTCTTCAGTACGTGTTTGGATAACAACAAATCCTGCAAGTCCTTGGTATTGGAACGGTACTTCTTGGCAACAAGAAGAGTATTATTTCACAGCAGACATCTCTGGTTTGCCAAACTGGAAGTTAGAACCTTCTATATATGACAATCCTTGGGTACATAATGTATTATTTAGAGTTGTAGCACAAGCATACGATTCTGCTTCTAACCCATCAGGTAGTGCTTCAAAAGATTTTGTCTACGATGCAGCATTGCCTGTCTCAACAATAACATATCCTACTTCAAACATTAATGTTAGAAGTTTAACAGTTATTTCCGGTACAATGTTTGATGCACAATCTGGTGTTGCAAAAGTAAAATGTGCTATAAGACATCCATCAGGAACTTTCTGGAACGGTACTGGCTGGGTGTCTTATAATCCTGATACATGTTGGCTTGACGCTGTAGTTTATCAATCAAGTTATGTGTTTACAAACTTACCTACAATATGGGATGACAGAACTGTCTACAGATGTTATGTTAAAGCAGAGGATAATGTTAACAATAAAGAACCTGACCCAACTGATTGGTTATTATCAGGTGTACCGTTTAGGATAGATTATTCTTCACCAACTTCTTTAATATCTGATGCTACATTACAATCTGGTACTACGAGGTATCTACAAGGTTATATAACATCAGTTGCTGGTACTGCAAATGATTTGACTGGCGGTTCAGGAGTTAGTGAGGTAAGAATAAGAGTGAAAAGAGCAGATGGTCTTTATATGAACGCAGCTGAGAATGACTGGACCACTGATTCGTCATTTAACTTGTTAGCATCTGGTGCTGAAAGTTGGAACAAAGTGTTTAATTCACCACAGATGTTTGAAGATGGGTATTGGTACGAGATAGAATCTCAAGCAAGAGATAAAGTTGTACCACAACCTAATGTGCAACAGGTTTACTTCCCAGCAAGATTTTATGTTGATAAGTCATCACCAGTTGCTTCTGTACAATATCCAGGTTCATCTGCACCTAACGAACTACACTACAACTGGTCAAGCAACTTTACTGTCTATGGTACAGCAACAGATGTTGAACCGTTTGCAGGTGCGTTGGTATCAGGAGTTAAAGAAGTAGCAGTTGCGTTTATGCGTCTTTCTGATAATAAATACTTAACTTCAACTGGGTTTGATTCAGATGTTTCAAGTTTCCATGTATGCAACATTTGGCCATCATCTTGGACATTTAATTTTAATTATGTTTCTTATTTAACAGATAATACTTCGTACACAGTAGTAGCTCGTGTTTCTGACCGTGCTAATAACTATCAACTATCAACTATTAACTACTTTGTCTATGACACATCAGCACCTGTTTCATATGTTTCTTTACCACAAGAAGGTGTGCTTTATGATAACAACACATTGACAACTATATCAGGTACAGCAGTTGATTTAGTTTTTGGTGGTTTAGGAAAAGTTGCTAAAGTTGAGTTTACATTGCAGAGGTCACCTTATGGTACAGGCGACTTCTGGACAGGTTCTGGTTGGGGTGCACAGACATGGCTTTTAGCAAACGGTGTCTATGTTGGTAATACTTATTATTGGACCTACGATGTGAGAAATGTTTTGTGGAATATTGATGAAACAGAATATAAGATAACATCAAAGGCAACTGATAAAGCTGGTAATGTTGAGATAAGGTTGCCTGTTAGAACATTTAGGTTTAGACCGTTATTACCTAACTCTGCAATTACTTTGCCACAAAATAATAGATATTACTCAACACTTACACAGATTGCAGGGACGACTGAAAATGCTGAAGCAATAAGAGTTGCAATTAAGAGAAATTCTGATGGATATTATTATACTGGTTCAACAGAACCTGCAAACTATTGGAGTGCAACTGAAGTATGGCTTGTTCCTGTTGGTACACAAACATGGACATATACATTACCTTCTGAAGTTGGTGATAACCTATGGGTTTATGGTTCATCTTATACTATAAGAAGTAAAGCAAAATCACTCTATGGTGACAGATGGCAAGGAGATTCAGGTCAGCTTCCTATAACAGAATCTATCTTCTGGTTTGACAATGTTGCTCCTGTCTCAGTTGTCAACTTACCACCAGCAGGTGTGCCACATTATAATGTTGCAACACTTCCAGTTTTGTCAGGTACTGCTTATGATGAAGTTTCTGGTATATCAAAAGTTGAGTATCAATTAAGAGATTTGACTTATCCCAACACATACTGGAACGCAGCAACACAATCTTGGGTTTCTGTGACAGAGTTGTGGAATTTAGCAAACTGGGCCCCACCTGTTTGGAGTACATATGTAGTAGTTTCTGCATTTACAGATGGGCATAGATATAGGATACAATCAAAAGCGTATGATAACACTTTACCATTGCCTGGTAGAATAGAAGTCCCTTCAGCTGGTAATGAGTTTATATTTGATATTTCAATACCAACAGCAACTGTTACAAGACCGCCTGCTGACGGAGTACAATCAGTATTTGTTGTTGAAGGACAAAATGTTCGTGCATATAAGTCATCTTTCGTTATAACTGGCGATATGTTGGACAAATCACCTGGTGTAGTTGAAAGAGTAGAGGTTTATATTTACGACTTTGTTGCGAACCAATACTATCGTGAGCCAGGTTGGGGTGACTTATTGTGGATTTCTACAGAGACAACAAGTAAGTTTAAACTATGGACTTCTTCTTGGACATACGATGTTGGTCCAATTTGGAGTTCTGGTAAGAAGTATTTAGTTGTTGTAAAAGCAAGAGATAAAGCAGGTAATGTACAACAAAATTTTGTTGTTTGGGTTTCATCAAATCAGTTTATTTATGATACACAACCGCCTCAGACAGTTTTAACAACGCCATCTCAACAATATGTAAATACTCTGACAAACATATCAGGTACAGCAACTGATGCTACACAGATATATTATGTTGGTATGAGCGGTGCAAATAAAGTGAAGTTGGTGATAAAGAATGTTACTGATAACAAGTATTATCAAGGTGGTGGTGTTTGGGCAGTAGATGTTGCAACACTTACAGCATCTGGTAGTTCTGATTGGTCAAGTTGGTGGTATACAGGTGCTTCAGGATATTGGTTGTCTGATAAACAATACGAAATAAAACACTGGGCTGTTGATGACCTTGGTAATGAAGGTACACCTGTTTCGTTCACAGTTATATACGACACCACACCGCCAACTGTAGCAATAACTTATCCACAAAACAATGCTAAATTAAACTTTATGCCTGTAATTTCTGGTACAGCAAATGCAGACCTTGCTGGGTTAGATGATGTAGAGATAAAAATATCCTCTTGGGTAGGAACAGGTTGGAGTTTGGTTACAACTGTAAATAAGCCGCAGGTATCTGTGTTTATCACATCGTTTAGTTATCAGACAAGTGGATTAATAGATGGTACAACATATCAAGTAGTAGCAAGGGCAAAGGATAAAGCAACGAACTGGTCAGTTGTATATTCTACGATAACATTTGTTTATGATATCAAGAGACCACAGGTTGTAATTGTCAAACCAGTAAACAATAGATATTATGGTACAAACTTAACTGAGGTTGATTATTACTTGCCAGTTCTAACAGGCAGTGCTTCTGATGAGTTTGGTATATCAAAGACAGAGATACAGTTGTTTGATGTTGCTTCAAGTTCGTATTGGCACACTACAGGATGGGTAGTAGTTGTATCATCTTGGCATTATGCTGGAGCAGAATCTTGGCAGTATACCACACCACCACTTGTTGATGGTAAGAGATATCGTCTTGAAGTAAGAACATATGATTTAGCTGGTAACTTGTCACAATATGCTACAAGTTTCTTCTATTATGATGAAACACCAGCACGTATAGTGATACAAAAACCAGATGCTGAATATCACAATTATTTACCAACGATATCAGGTACTGCAGAAGAACAACCGCCGACTGGTGCTGGTGGAACATTTACATCAAAACTTTACACTGCAAGGATAAGGATACAGATTAACCCGCCGAATGGTGATTGGTGGAACAATGCACAGAAAGCGTTCAACATACCTGATGATAGTAAAGACAATGCTTGGTATATACCTACAAAGAATGTTACAGTTGGTCTTGCATCTGACAACTGGTATGTAACATCAGTTGACACACCTACCTGGATAAACGGGCAGACATATCGTGTAGAAGTGCAGGTTTTTGATGTTGCAAGAAATACATCTACTATTGTATCACACCAGTTTACTTATGATATCACACCACCTACAGCAAAACTTATAGAACCACAAGAAGCTGGTAGTTTAACCTCACCTTTAGCAAGAAGGACACTTCCTACAATTTCAGGTACTGCTTCTGATACAACACCTGGTAAAGTAGGTTGGGTTGAGTTAAGAATTTGGGATTCTGTTGATAACAAATACTGGTCACCATCACAAAATGATTTTATAACATATACAAACCCAGAAGATGCGTTCTTTGTTACATTAACTACATCAACACAATGGACCTCTTGGCAGTATTTATTTGATGAAAACAAATGGACTGAAGGTAAGGTTTATAGGATTGAAGTAAGGTCAAAAGATAAAGCTACAAATTATTCTACTCAATATTCAACATCATACTTTAAGTGGGATAGGACACCGCCAACAAGTAAAGTTGTATTCCCAGAAGATAAAAAGTCATATTCACAACTTCCATCTATCTCAGGTACAGCAAAAGATTTAGCAGGTGCTGCAATAGGTGTTGGTATTGCTGATAATACAAAAGTAAAAGTTGCAATAAGAGACAACTCAACAGGTCTTTGGTGGGACGGGTTCTCAGCGTTTAACAAATCATATTCAGAACGTGCAAGAGATGCTTCAAGTTTAACAGATTATGGTAATGCAAACTATGGATGGACATATACTGGGATAACAGATGCTAACTTGACTTCAGGTGTGAGTTATTATATCCAAGTTTGGGCTGAAGACCGTGCTGGTAATGTACAGACATTATTTGGTGAATGCACATTCTATTTTGATAAAGCAGAACCGGATAGTTATATACAACTGCCAGAACAAGCTTCACCGTATAAACTTTATACATCACTTAACATAATCTCAGGTACTGCAAAAGATTTGCCTGGTGAACCATATATTAACGCAGGTGTTGACAAAGTTGAACTACATATAAGGGATGTTTTAGATGATAAACCATACTTAGGTTCTAACACTTGGGGTACTGCTGGTGCTACAAGTTATGTTTTAGTTTCATATCTTTCTTCAGGTGGGACATTCTGGTATTACACAGATGTACCACAATGGCAACAAGGTAAACTTTATAGAATCTCATCCCGTGCTACAGATAAAGTAATTTATCCTTCAGGAAATGTTGAGTCAACAGAAGATGTAAGATATATTGTAATAGACGCATCAGCCCCTGTTGCAAGGTTAGTTTTACCATCAGAGGCTTATGATACAAAATATAAAGAACTTACTTCAGTAACTGGTACAACGGTGGATTATCCATTGAATCCACTTTATAAATCAGATGTACAAAAAGTTGAAGTTTTAATCCAAGACCTTGCTTATCCGTCAACATATTGGAACGGTACTTCTTGGCAAGAAGGAACACCTTCTTTATGGCCGTCAGTTACACCAACTGGGTTAACTGAAATTAAAAACTTTAATTTCACATCAATACCAACCTGGCAGTCAGGAAGAAGATATAAAGTTTCAGTCCGTGCTGTGGATAATTTGAACAATTACCAAACACAAGTTACATCTACAACATTTATTTTTGATAACACAGCACCAACTTCACAGGTTACACGCCCTGCTGAAGGTGTTGGTTATTCGTTAGTTAATCCATTATCTACAATCTCAGGTACAGCAGTTGACCATTACTTCCCACTTTGTGCTGAAGTACAAAAGATAGAATTTTCAATAAGAAGAGATGAAGTACCTACTGATCCAAACAATGTTGGTTCTGAGGACTACTGGTGGAACGGTACTCAATGGATCCCTGCAACAAATCCTGAGGTTATATTTACAGCAGATACTTTCTATGAAGTTGTTGGTGGGACAAAATCATGGTACAAAGTTGTTATTTCTTCAACAGACTGGGTTTCTGGTAAAACATATAGGTTGAAATATCGTGCAGTGGATTTCTTAGGAAATACTGAGAACTGGAATATAAGAACATTCTATGTTGACAACATACCACCTACTGCGACTATAGTTTATCCTGTAAACGGACAAAGTTATGTAACAATTACAACAATTTCAGGTACAGCAGTTGACGATTCGCCAACATCTTCAGGTGTTAAAGAAACAGAGATACAACTTTTCTTTATCCAAGGTAGCGATGTTTATTATTGGAAAGGTGATGCTTGGGTTACATATTCAACCTGGGTTAAATGTATTAATGACCCACTGACACCAGCAAATACCAGATGGTATTACACATCCTTACCTTCGCCATGGACACCAAATGTTGTTTATACTTTAAAAGCAAGGTCTATTGATAATGCGGGTAATGTTCAGACAACAGGGATTTATACTATAACATTCTCAATTGATAACGAAGCACCATATGTTTTAATACAACAGCCACAACATAATACTGGTTATTCACCAGCAAAACCTTTGGATGTTATCTCAGGTACAGCAGTAGATGCTTTTTCAGGCCTTGATTATATAGAGATAATGATACAAAACTTGATCACTGGCAAATATTGGGATGGTGTGAGCCAGTTTAACCAAGATAATGAACAATGGCATCTTGTGGTTGATACTGATACAGCAGGGAATGAAGTTACAACATGGCAGTATTCAAAATCTTTTGGTTGGCAACCTGGGTATAGATATTTAGTTTGTGTTCGTGGTGTTGACAAAGCTGGTAATAAAAAACCTACTGCTGCTGTTAACAACCAGTTTGTAGTTGGTATTGATTCAAATGTTTTCACTTACGACAACTTACCACCACTAGTTTATTTTGTAAGACCGCTTGAGTCTGACACAACACCGGTCTATTCATCAATTACAAGTATTACAGGGACAGCAGTTGACCAACCTACAGAATCTGGTCTTTACAACTCAGGTGTTGCTGAGGTTTATCTAAGAGTTTATTATATCTCTGATCAAACAACTTATTATTGGAACGGGACAGAATTTTCATCCTGGTCATATCCGGTTAATGGTATATTAATCACAGGGACAACAAATTGGTATTATGACACAACAGGTATAACTTGGTCAGACGGTGTGATGTATTTTGTAGAAGTTCGTGCAAAAGATAATGCTAACAACTGGTCTAATTGGAAGAGACAGCCATTTATTTATGATTCCGTTGCTCCTGTTGCACCTGTGATAAGATATCCTTCAACTTTGAGAGCATATGATAACTTGCCACAAATAACTGGTACTGCTTATGACCAACATTCAAGAATAAGCAAAGTACAGATTTACCTACAAGATTTAACTCGTGGAACAACATATTGGGACAATTTGGCAAGCACATGGGTTGCTTCTGCAACACCAATATGGTTTGATGTTGGAGAATATAATGCACAGAATGTTGTATGGAGTTGGTCTGTACCTTCAGGAATATTCATAGATGGGCATACTTATGATGTTAAAGCAAGAGCGTATGATGCTGCAAACAATTTAGGTCCTGAATCAAGTATTGTAAGGTTCTTCCAGGATGTATCAAATCCATATTCAGTTGTTATCCCACCGCCTGAAGTAAATAGATATTATACACAAATACCAACGATCTCTGGGACAAGTTATGACGATATTGCAGGTGTTGAAGAAGTAAAGATTGCTTTACAAAGAAGGGATAATGATCAATGGTGGACTGGAGCAAATAGCGGTGATCCAACCTTAGATTGGGATATTAACCCAAGATGGCTTGATGTAACAAGTTTGTCAGGTGCTGTAGGTGATAAACAGAGAAGTTGGTATATTGTGGTTGGAACAAACGCTTGGATAAACGGGTTGTCTTACAGGTTAAGAGTGAGGACAAAAGATTATACTGCTAACGCTGTACACTATGAAGGTGGGACAGATTTAGGTGTAGTAAAAGTAGAACCGTTCTATTGTGATAAACAACTTCCTAACTTTGCTTGTGTATTACCACAAGATGCTTTAAGATACAAAGTTTTACCTACAATTTCAGGTACAGCAGTTGATTTTCCTTCTGGAATAAACAGAGTTGAGATTGCAATTTATAGGATTGACTTTGGCGATTTCTGGAATAAACAAACAAACGATTGGTCAACATTTATACCTAATGATACTACAAATCCTGGTGTATGGGATACGGTTTCATT
>Ga0308405_1000538_pt1 | contig 21525 bp, 14 predicted proteins | sample HotsprSampleMS13_FD_203473 | JGI IMG/M metagenome (GOLD analysis project Ga0308405, IMG submission 203473) | Hot spring phototrophic mat microbial communities from Mushroom Spring, Yellowstone National Park, Wyoming, United States - 20060912_MS13 ...
AAATAATTCATTTCTTAAGTTACTACTGAAAGGTCTTAAAAGTTTAATAATATATGTGTTTTCAAGAATAAATATTTTTCAACTGTTTGTTTTGATAATTGAGTAAGATTAGATAATTCGTAAATGTTTAAAATATTCCCACTTTGTGAAGAAAGAACCTCAAGAAGTTTATTGAACTTATAAATATCTTTTATTGATGCAAGATCCCTTATATCTTTCTTTATATACGTGTCTATCAACTGATTTAAATATTTTTCTTTTAAGTTTAAATCATCAGTTAAAACTATCTTTGGATATCCACCATACAAAACATATTCTTTAAAATAAAGTTTTAATTCCTCTATTTTTTTTAAAGTAAAATCAAAACCATATAATGGTTTTCCTTTAAATAACATAAATTCTTCAAAAGAAAGTGGAAATATTTCAAACTCAAGAGTTCTTCCTGCAAGAGAGACCTTAAATTTGCTTTTAATCTCAAAACTTGAAGAACTAGAGACAATAAGTTTTAAATTTTTGTAATGGTCGTAAGTTAATTTTAAAAAAGATGATGGATTTTTGAGATATTGAATCTCATCTATCAAAACAAAAACTTTTTCATTAGTATTAAATCCATTTTCCTTTAAAAGTTTTACAAGTTCATCGGGACCATTATCCAATACCTCTTTTAATCTGAAATCCTCTAAATCTATATAATAATTCGGCAATTTTTTCTCATTTAGTTCATTAATTAAGTATAGTAAAATAGATGTTTTCCCTGTCTGCCTTGCCCCGTGTAAAACAATAATATCAGGTGTATCAAGATATTTTAATATCTCATCTATTACCTTTCTTTTAAAAATATTCAATTTAGACATAACTATATTTTACTTTAAATTTAATTTAAAGTAAAGTTAAATTAACAAAAAAATTTAAATATTCTTTCAAAAAATTTAAAGTTTAACAATAAAAAGTCCTTACTTTTCCCGGCTAGTCCACTTATAATCCAAATAGAACTTCGCTATACTGTTAGTATTCTCTCCAAAAATAAACTCTGCAACTACAATTTTATTGTAGTGGCAAATCTTGCTTTACCCATCAGTAGTTGCAAAGCTTGCTTTGCTATATCCTATTATTTGTATTAGCAAAGTTTACTTTGCTATTATCCGTAGCAGGAAGCGCCAGCTTTGCCTTTAATGAACATTATTCACCTTCAGAGTAAACTCTGAAACTACTTTTCCATCGCAGAGTAAACTCTGCAACTACAGTTTTCTTTGCACTCCGACGTCACGTCGGAGTGCTGCTACAAATCCCTCTTTTTTTCCTCCTTTCATAAAGGGGGAATTAGAGAAGGATTTTTTCCAATCCCACTTCTATTTCTCCCTTTATCAACCTAAACTCACTAATTTTTAGGGAATAACTATAAAATTTTTAAAAAAGTAATTAAAAAATAAACAAAATTTATTTTAATGCTTATACCCTATTAGAGTATAAGTAAAAATGTGTGTAATCTAACTTATTTTTATTTAAAAAATAAAGATTTTTAAAATCCCCCTCTTCGTTTCCCCCTTTACAAAAGGGGGATTATAGGGGGATTTAAATTTGTTTTTATGTAAAAAAGGACAACTTATTCCCTAAAAAAATGCAGAGTTAGGGTTTTCAAAGGGAGATTAAGAGGGATTTATTTGTTTTTTAAATCCCCCCATTTTATTCATCCCGACGTAACGTCTGGGGGGACACAGGGGGATTTTCGCAATTGGCAAATCGAGCGCTACTTACTAATCACTCCTAACTTTTTTTAACATTTCTCACTTCTTGCTGTGAGCCGTCAGCTGTGAGCCGACCTTTCACATCCCATTTTTATGGTATTGACATATTATCCAATTTACATTATATTATGATTATGAGGTAAATATGTTTGAAAAAGAGACAATACAAATTTTATTAAAATTTCTTGAAAGGAAATGCAGGGAAGTGGAAAAAGAAATATAAGAGAAAGGGGTTCTTTCTGATGATAAGGCAATACCATTATTACTTAAATCACAGTTCAACTATATCGCCCATTTAGATTCCAAAATAACTGCCTTAAGAGAATTAATGGATAAAAGATTTGAGCGAGTAGAGAAAATAATAATGTGGCTTTTTGGTCTTGGAATAACTGCCTGGATTAGCATAATCATCACCATTGTTATTAAGAAGTGAAACAGGTTAGCTGGATAGTGATTGGTGATTAGTGGATAGGTCATTGTTTGCCTGCCTTATTCGTAGCCGCAAAGCGTAAGCTTTGCCATTTTGTAGCCGCATCCAGGCGCACTCGGAATGCCTTTATCCAAACCAAAGGTTTCATTTGCCTTTTACCTCAAGTTTTGTTATTCTTAGTTTTAATTCTTCAATTTGTTTCTGCTGTTCTTTGATTGCTTCAACTAAAACACTAACCAGGCGTGCATAATCAAGCGATTTCTCATCTTTTACATTGTCTTCATAAACAACTACTTCAGGAATTACTTCTCCTACTTCTTCTGCTATCATACCTATATCGTGCTTACCATTTGCTTTCCAGTCAAAATAAACACCTCTCAACTTCTTTGCTTTATCTACCGCTCCTTCAATTGGTTTTATGTTAGTTTTCCATCTCCTTGAACTATATACTGTCCACCCATCTGCTATTGGGTCAGTTGCCAAATTTTGTTGAATCGTCAGAATGTTTCCTGGCGCCGTCGTCCCGATGCCAAGATTCAAATTTATTGCCCGACGTTGAGTTTTGACTCTAATGCCTCAATTCTTGTTTTCAAGTTACTGTTTTCCGTTTTCAAATATTCAATTTGTTTCTGTTGTTCTTGAATTACTTTAAACATATAAACAGGGATTAAATCATATTTTACGCCATCAGGTTGCCCATCTTTATATCTGACCAACTGGGGAATTACTTTTTCTACTTCCTCAGCAATAAAACCAACAGATCCTTTTTCTGAAGGAACAAAATCAATTGTTTTTGTATTCCAATCAAATGATTTTGGATTCAAGGTTAAAAATTTATCAATATCAAAATTTAAATCATTAATGTTTGTTTTATAACGAATAGAAGAACCATAACAATAAATAGCTCCATTTAAATCTGCTCCTAAATAATTACAGTCTGTAGTATATGTTTGCCTAATTTGCCCCTGAACATCTAATTTATATCCTGGATTCGTCGTCCCGATGCCGACGTTGCCAGAGATTGGTTTAATAGTTAAGGCCCTACCTCCCGATTGATCATCAATGTAAAAATCATTGATATTTGTCTTTCCGAAAGTCCATTTCGGTGTACCTCTATCTCTTAAATCAAAACTAACCCATTGTCCTGCTGTAGAGCCAGCGTCCATTCTGATCGTTAATGCATTATTAGACGCTTCTACTATATGTAGATTTGTTAATGGCCCCGTCGTCCCGATGCCAACATTTCCTGTTGTTGATACAACAAGATGATATGCTGTTGAACTTGTCCCTATTTTTAATGAATAACTTTTCGAGGTATCTGTCTGCATAACTTCCAACTTTGCCCCCGGGCCCGTCGTCCCAATGCCGACGTTTCCTGACCCAATAGTAAAAATAGTTCCATTGTCATACAAAGCAACGCCACTTGTTATTCCTGAATTAGTAACAACTATATTTCCACTACCATCACCACCTCCAACTACATGCAATTTAAAGCTTGGATTTGTCGTGCCGATACCAACATTGCCTGTTGTTGAGACAACCATACTATATGCTGTAGTTGTTCCAACGGCCAAACTAAATGCTGTGGAAGTGCTGGAAATAATAGCCATCCTTGCATCTGGACTCGTCGTCCCAATGCCGACATTGCCGTTATTTGTTATACGCATAAATTCGCTATAGCTGCCGCCAGCTGGCTTTCTAGCCACGCGGAATGCGTCCGATGTTCCCGGAAAAATGATATTGTCAAATCCCCCAATATCCACAGCCCACGACGGCAAAGCCGTATCGGCCTGTATATTCGCGTCTGTTTCATTCACCCCAATCCACAGACCATTGTAATTTAAGGATACCCCTCCATTCGTTCCAATGATGCTGCCTTCAGTTGTGCCAAGCCTAATGTAACCGTCCGACGAATTACCCTCACCGACCTTTAGTCTACCTCCTATAATCGAAAGTTTTGTATCAGGTGTCGTCGTCCCGATACCGACGTTGCCAGAAGAAATTGTGTTAGTAGTTGTGCTTAAATTTGTTCCAAAAATTAAGCCTCCAATGTTTAAAAACTTCGAAGTAGTGTTTGTGGGAGTCCAAGCATTGTAGCCAATTAAGATGTTGTAAGAGCCAGTGGTTGGAGAATAGGTTGAATCACGGCCTGCTCCATAACCTATTATGATGTTCCCAATTCCAGTTGTTAGTTGATAACCTGAATAAGCACCAACCAAAGTGTTATATCTATCAGCTGTAGTATTTATGTTATAACCTGCTTGATAACCCAAAGCCACTCCATAACGCATTCCCTTGGCACCAAACCCCACTGCTGCGCCTGAGGAGTAGCCTTGGGCATAAGCCCCCACTGCTGCGCCGGAGTTGTAGCCTTGGGCATAAGCCCCCACTGTTGCGCCGTTGTAGGAGCCATAGGAATTATACCCCAATGCTGCGCCGGAGTTGGAGCCATCGGCACTAGACCCCACTGCTACGCCGACGTTGTAGCCTTGGGCACCAGACCCCAATGCTGCGCCGGAATTGGAGCCATCGGCACCAGACCCCACTGCTACGCCGTCGTTGTAGCCAGAGGCATTAAACCCTATTGCTACATTGTAATCACCAAATATTCCCGTTCCAACACCTCCCGAAACCCAATTTGTTCCATCGAAAATGTATTCTCTAATTGATCTGGCATAAATATAATCTAAAACAGTTGAGCCTTTTTTAATTGTGAGATAGTAGGAAGAAGAATAAGAATCGTTGTTTTTGATTATGAATTTATCTCCAGGTTTTGCATTAGAAGTATCTAAATAAACAATCCTGTATCCTCCGTTTGGGTTCAAAAATTGGTACATTTTATCAACTCCAGGAGTTAAAGTTTTATTTCCAGTTAAACTCTCAACATTTATTCCAGCAGTCAATGAAGTTTGAGCCCTGATATTTCCTGCAACATCAAGTTTATAAGAAGGTGTCGTCGTCCCGATGCCGACGTTGCCGTTTTTTAATACAACCATTGTTGAACCTGCTATACTTAATAACGGATTTGAACCACTTACTCCTGTCCCAGTTATATTTATACTGCTTGCGTTTATCCCGTAATTTGCCGTAAGCGTCATAGTCGCTGTGTGATTTCCAAGATTGTCACCACCTGAACCCCCCGTAGGCGCCTGCCAGCTTGCCAATCCATTTGCATCTGAAGTTAATACCTTACCAGCACCCTGTGTTCCATCCACTATCTTTATTTGCCCCACCACTTCTAGTTTTGCCCCCGGATTTGTCGTCCCAATGCCGACGTTGCCACCGTTTTGATTTAGCACTAAATTAGTCCCATTTGCCGTATATATTCCACCATAATTGCTTGCGCCAAAATATCTTATAGTTATATTTTTATTCCAATTAGCGGTAGCACTTCCATAAACCTGCACACTCGCATCTTGCCCTCTCGTAGAGGAAAGATCTGACATAAATTCATAAGCAACAGGTGCAGTCGCGCCAGGACTGCCAAAACCTAACTTGTCCATGCCAGTATAAGTAATCTTGAAAGGCATATAGGTATATCCGCCTATTGTGCCAGGTTCAAACCTGAGAGAATTAATAGCACCGGGAGCAAATCTTATATCACCAGCAACATCTAATTTCGCCCCTGGGCTCGTCGTCCCAATGCCGACATTGCCTGCTGTCACAACAAATGTTGAACCACCAACACTAAAAGCATTCCCTTGCACCGTCGCTGTCCCTGCTATTATCGCTTGTCCACCTATCCTACTACCTCCATTAACATCAAGCTTATATCCTGGACTCGTCGTCCCAATCCCAACATCCCCACTGTTTGTAATGTAAATTCTATCACTATTGTTTGTTCTCAAACCCAGGGCATAATTATCAGTTGTGCCAATAAATCTATTTGCACCGCTTAAACCAATATCTCCTACAACGCTTAATTTTTGACCCGGACCAGTCGTCCCTATCCCAACGTTCCCATTGTTTAATACAACCATTGTTGAACCAGCTATACTTAATAACGGATTCGTTCCACTCACTCCTGTCCCTGTTATAGTTATACTACTTGCGTTTATCCCATAATTTGCTGTAAGCGTCATCGTCGCTATGTGATTACCTAAATTGTCGCCTTTTACATTCAAATCAAGTGGATTTACCCATTCAAGTTCCCCTACCGGACTTGACTTACTTCTAAGTAAATACCCTGCTGTCCCCCCTCCTATGAATATTGAACTTGCTCCGCTAAATGTTGCACTTGTTATATAAGTTATCGTCGTATTTCCAACTATATATGCACCGCTTGATACACCAAGTATCCCATTTACTATAAGATTTCCTGGTCCATTAGGAATATTTGCTGTATAAGTTGGTTGTGTTGCTCCTATTACTACAAAGCCCTTTAACTCAACATCAGGATCCTCATATGTACCTTGAGTTCCATTTACTGTTAAATCATCCTCAACTACAAACTCAGTATTATTATCACAATATCCAAATAAACTGAAAAATATTATAAAAACAAAACTTGCTAAAAATATCTTTTTCATATTACCTCCATACACACAACACTAACTTTTCGTAGATCATGGCTTTAGCCTTCTTTTTTAAATCCCCCTTTCTTATTCCCCCCTTTCTAAAAGGGGGGACAGAGGGGATTTTTTTGTAGGGCAATGCTTTAGTATTTCAAAATCATCTGCAACCCTAAAGGGTTGCCCTACAATTAAACATACATAATCCAACATTTCTAACATTTCTCACAATTCTCACATTTCTAACGATTCTTACCTTCCACTTGTTACTTAGTTTTCTTGCAAACCTAAAGGTTTGCCCTACATTTATACATTCCCAATAACTAATTATTATTTTAACAAAAAAACACTAAAAAAACATGAAAAAATTCTGAATTTTTTAGTTCAGAGCAAGATCTGAAACTACAATCTTTTGCAAAGATATGCTCGCCCCTACTATTTTTTTGCAGAGTAAACTCTGCAACTACATTTTTTCAGAGCAAGCTCCCTGTTCCGACTGAAACGTCGGAGTGCTGCTACAAATCTCCATTTTTTCCTCCCGACGTTACGTCGGGGGGAGTTAGAGAGGGATTTTTCTTTTTTAAAATCCCCCATTTTCCCCCTTTCATAAAGTGGGAGTTAGAGGGGGATTTTTTGGTAGGGCAATACTTTAGCATTGCTTTATGCAAACCTAAAGGTTTGCCCTACACTAAAACTGAATATCCAAAATACAAAATTCATAATCCCTAATCCCCAATTCATCATACCTAATCTATAATCCATCATACAAAATTCAAAATTCAAAATTTCTCACGTTTCTCACCACTCACATTTTTAACAATTCTCACGATTCTAACCTTCTCTCTTTCGCAACCCTAAAGGGTTGCCCTACATTTTCACTTATCCCTAGTGGAGTCCTATTTTACATTCGTGTTTTTTTGAGAATTCTTCAAGAGAGATTTTTTCAAATTCTTTAAATGAATTATTTCTTTTCATAAGAAGATCAAAATCAACTTTATGACCATCAAACATTGGTCCATCAACGCAAGCAAATTTTATTTTTCCATCAACAAGAACTCTACAACACCCACACATACCTGTTGCATCAACCATTATAGGATTTAAACTTGCATATGTTGGTGTTGAGTATGGTTTTGTGGTAAGTGAAACAAACTTCATCATAACAACAGGACCAACACAAAAAACCATATTAATATTTTCACCTCTTGTATATAACTCTTTTAACGCATCAGTAACAACTCCTTTTTTGCCAAAAGATCCATCATCGGTTGTAATTATAACCTCATCAGAAATTTTCCTCATCTCATCTTCAAGTATTAAAAGATCTTTATTTCTTGCACCAAGAATTGATATAACTTTATTTCCTTTTTCTTTAAATGCTTTTGCTATTGGATAAATCTCAGCAATCCCAACACCACCACCAATACATACAACAGTGCCAACTTTTTTTACTTCAACTGGTGTTCCAAGGGGTCCACCAACATTTAAGAAACTCTCCCCTTTTTTCATCATATTTATATCAGCAGTTGATTTGCCTATTGCTTGAACAATAACAACTATACTTCCTTTTTGGCTATCCCAATCAACAAGCGTTACTGGAATTCTTTCCGATTTTTCATTTTTCATTAGAATTACAAATTGTCCTGGTTTGGCATTTCTTGCAATAAAGGGAGCATTTATTAAAAACCTTGATATCGTCAAAGAAAGATCATCTTTTTCTAATATTTCATAGTTTTCTTGTGGGGTAAATGGCATAGAACCTCCTTTAAAATTAGAACTCTGCAATGCTAAAGCATTGCCCTACGTTATTATTTGCAATGCTAAAGCATTGCCCTACAGAAAGTTCTTGTAGGGCAACCCTTTAGGGTTGCAATAGCTTGCAGGGCTAAAGCCCTGCCCTACATTTAAGCCCTGCCATACACTTAAAAAATAATTATGTAGGGCTCCGATGTAGCGTCGGAGCAATAATTTGCAAGGCTAAAGCCTTGCCCTACAAAAAAAATTTATTACATATAAATCATATTACAAAATTTCCTTTATATCCAAAACAAAAGAACCTGAAAATGGATAATCTTTAAAATCTTTTATTAAATTTTTTCTAACAGGATTTTCTAAAATATATTTTACAACTTTTTGTGTAATTTCATCTTTCCTTAGTATATGCTCATAATAATTAGTTTGCCATAGTTTTTTATTGAAAATTTTAGAATAATAAAATCCAGTTTTTTGCTTAAAAGATGAAATAAATTTTTTAAAATCAGAATATTCATCTTTTCCTTCAACAAGTAAATGAAGATGATCTGGCATAAAACAATAAGTCCATACCAGAAAATTATATTTTTCTGAATCTAATTTTAAAAAATCAATCAATTTATTTACAATATTAAAATTTTCAATATTAAAACATTGCCCTAGATTTTTATCAACACATATGGTAGCAAAATATCTGAATTGCCCTTTATAATTGAAATCTTTTAACCTAATTCGTTTTTTAAATATTCGTTTATCCATAAATAAAAATTATAGGTCCAACACCTTATGGTTATAACATAGCAAGGCTAAAGCCTTGCCCTACGTTATTATTTGCAATGCTAAAGCATTGCCCTACAGAAAGTTCTTGTAGGGCAACCCTTTAGGGTTGCAATAGCTTGCAGGGCTAAAGCCCTGCCTCTCTTAGTCTCCCTTTATTAAAGGGAGAGAATAAACTATAAACAAATCCCCCTTTTTTCCCCCTTTACTAAAGGGGGATGAGAGGGGGATTTAATTTATTTTTATTTAACTTCAACTTTTTCCTTTTCAACTGAAACATCACAAGACATCTTTGCTATTTGCTCATATACTGAAAGACGCCATTTGTATTCTTCTTCTGCAAGCTTTGCAAGTTTTTCTGCAATATCAGGGTTTGATTGAAATAGCGTCTTAAATCTTATTTCGCCCATAATATAATCTTTAAGCGACAATGATGGCTTTGTTGGAGAATCAATTATAAGTGGATTTTTCCCTTCCTTTCTTAATTTAGGATTAAATCTATAAAGTATCCATCTACCACTTGCAACCGCTTTTTTCTGCTCATTCATTCCTTCATTCATTGGAATACCATGAGCAATACAATGTGAATATGCAATAATTATTGCAGGACCTTCATACTCATATGCCTCTTTAAAAGCAGTAATTGCCTGCTGCATATTTGCACCAAGTGCAACTTGAGCCACATAAACATTTCCATATGTCATAAACATCATTCCAAGATCTTTCTTTGGCATTAGTTTTCCACCACTAGCAAACTGAGCAACAGCACCTAATGGTGTTGATTTTGACATCTGGCCACCAGTATTTGAATAAACCTCAGTATCAAGAACAAGAACCTTTATATTCTTTCCACTTGCAAGAACATGATCAAGCCCACCATATCCTATATCATATGCCCAACCATCACCACCAACAATCCAAACTGATTTCCTTACAAGATAATCAGAAACACCAAGAAGTGCTATAACTTTTGGGTTATTCTTCATATCTTCAAGAATTCTTTTAAGTTCTACTACTCTACCACGCTGTTTTTCAATCTCAGCCCAGTTTTCCTGCTTTGAGTTTATTATATCATCAACAAGGGCATCTTTGTTTATAACTGGTTTTAACTCTTTTAAAAGTGTTATTGCATAATCATAGAGTTTATCATAACTTAATATCATTCCAAGTCCAAACTCAGCAGTATCTTCAAAAAGTGAGTTCGACCAAACAGGGCCTTTTCCATCCTCTCTTTTTGTATATGGTGTTGTTGGAAGATTTCCACCATATATTGAAGAGCAACCAGTTGAATTTGCTATTGCAAGATGATCACCAAATAGTTGTGTTAGAAGTTTAATATATGGCGTCTCACCACATCCAGCACAAGCACCTGAGAATTCAAAAAGAGGTCTGTGTAATTGACTTCCTTTAACACTAAATCTGTTTGTTTTCTCTGGTATTCTATCTTTTATCTTTAGGAAAAACTCCCAATTTTTTCTTTCAGTTTCTCTTAAAGGAATTTGTGGATGCATATTTATAGCTTTCCTACCTGTCTCTTTACCATCAACTCTTTCTTTACCAGGACAATTATAAACGCAGGCGCCACAACCAGTGCAATCCTCTACAGAAACCTGAACTGTAAACTTAAGACCAGCCAAATCACCTTTTCCATCAACTGATTTAAAGGTTTGTGGAGCATCTTTTAACTCAGATGCATCATATGCCTTTATTCTTATCACAGCATGCGGACACACAAGAGAACATATTCCGCATTGAATACAAAGATTTGGCTCCCATACTGGGACCTCAAGAGCAATGTTTCTTTTTTCATACTTAGTTGTTCCTGTTGGATATGTTCCATCAACTGGGAATTTTGAGACAGGTATATCATCACCATGATATGCTATCATTGGAGCAGTTACTTCTTTTACAAACTGAGGCATATCATCAGTAATTACAACCGGTCTAAAAGGTATATTTGATGTCACCTTATTTGGATATTTAACCTCTTCAATTGCATCAACTGTATCATCAACTGCTTTCCAGTTCTTCTCAACAACATCCATTCCTTTTCTAAGATATGTTTTCTTTATTGACTCTTTTATTGCTTTTATTGCTTCATCCTTAGGAAGAACACCAGAAATTGCAAAAAATGCTGTCTGCATCACAACATTTATTCTTGATTCCATTCCAACTTTTTTAGCAATCTCATATGCATTTATAACATAGAATTTTGCTTTCTTTTTAATTATCAACTTTTGAAGATGAGCAGGTATTTTATCCCAAACTTCATCTGCTTTAAATGGACTGTTTAAAAGAAAAACTCCACCATCTTTCAATTTTTCAACAATTTCATATTTTTCTAAGAAAGAAAACTGATGGCACCCAACAAAATCTGCTTTATTTATAAGATATGGAGCTCTTATATACTCCTTTCCAAATCTAACATGAGAAATGGTAAGCGAACCTGCTTTCTTTGAATCATAAACAAAGTAACCTTGTGCATAATTATCTGTTTCTTCACTTATTATCTTTATTGTGTTTTTATTTGCTCCAATCGTTCCATCAGAGCCAAGCCCAAAAAATAATGCTTTAAATGTATCTTTGCTTTCTATATCAAAATCTTTATCCCAATCAAGGCTTGTATTTGTTACATCATCAATTATTCCAACAGTAAATGGATTTTTTGGTGTCTTTGATTTAAGATTTTCAAAAACTGCTTTTGCCATTGCAGGATTAAATTCCTTTGAGCCAAGTCCATATCTTCCACCAATAACTAAAGGAAGTTTCTTTATAATTCCCTCTTTAAACCCTTTATTTAAAGCATCAACAACATCAAGATAAAGTGGCTCCCCACTTGCTCCTGGCTCTTTTGTTCTATCCATAACAGCAATTCTTTTAACTGTTTTTGGAAGAACACTAAGGAAATGTTTAACTGAAAAAGGTCTATAAACTCTAACCTTTATAAAACCAACCTTTTTCTTATTATTGTTTAAATATTTTACTGTCTCTTCGACAACATCTGCACCACTTGCCATTATAACTATAATATCGGTTGCTTCGGGATCTCCTACATATTCAAAAAGGTTATATTTTCTACCAGTTAGTTTTTCAAACTCATTAAATGTTTCTTCAAAAATATCTGGCATCTGGTTGTAAAATCTATTTGCTGCTTCTCTTCCTTGAAAGAATACATCAGGATTTTGAGCAGTTCCTCTCATAAATGGATTTTCAGGATTTAAAGCTCTTTTTCTATGCTCAATTATCAAACTTTCATCGATAAATTCTTTCATTTTTTCAAAAGGTATAACATCAACCATATTCAACTCATGAGATGTTCTAAATCCATCAAAAAAATGAAGCACTGGGACTCTTCCTTTAAGTGTTGCCTTTAAAGCAATAAGTGCAAAGTCCATTGCTTCTTGAGGATTTGCGCTTGCAAGAAGTACCCATCCAGTTTGCCGCACTGCCATAACATCGCTATGATCACCAAATATCGAAAGAGCATGCGTTGCAATAGATCTTGCTGATACATGAAACACAGCAGGTGTAAGTTCCCCTGCAATCTTATACATATTTGGTATCATCAAAAGTAAACCTTGTGATGCAGTAAATGTTGTTGAAAGTGCACCAGTTGTAAGAGAACCATGAACTGCACCAGCAGCACCACCTTCTGATTGCATCTCAATAACTGTTGGAATAACTCCCCAAATATTTTTTTCACCTTTTGCTGATTTTAAATCTGCAAGTTCCCCCATAACACTTGATGGAGTAATAGGATAAATTGCTATAACCTCACTTGTTGCATGAGCAACATATGCTGTTGCTGTATTTGCATCCATTGCTTGCATATTTTTTGATTTTGACATTTTTCCTCCTTAACAAAAATATTAAAATTATTTTATCATTTTTAAATAATTTTGTAAAATTTTTAATAGGTGAAATAGTTAGAAATGTGAGAGTTGTGAGAGATGTTGAATTATGAATTATGGATTTTGAATGTTTAGTTGTAGAGCTCCGACGTTATGTCGAAGCATAGCAGGGCTAAAGCCCTGCCCTACACTTAAAAAATAATTATGTAGGGCAACCCTTTAGGGTTGCAATAATTTGCAAGGCTAAAGCATTGCCCTACAAATAACTAACGACCGATTATAAATTTTTGGATTGGAGGAGAAATGAATAAACCAAAGAAACCAACACCAACAATTAAAAGAAACCCAGGAAGGCACCAGGACCCTTACATAAGAATAAAAAATTTTGATGAAGTTGCTCTTGGTTATAATCTTGAGGAAGCATTAACAGAAGCCGCAAGATGCCTTGCTTGTCCAACAAAACCCTGTGAAAAAGCATGCCCTGTAAATATAAAAATACCTGAGTTTATAAATCATCTTTATAATGAAGATATTCAAGGAGCAGTTTTAAAAATATATGAAACAAGCCTTTTTCCTGCAATATGTGGAAGGGTATGTCCTCAAGAAGAATACTGCGAGCTTGCCTGTGTTCTTAAAGATAAATTTGGTTCTGTTTCTGTTGGAAGACTTGAGAGATTTGTTGCTGACTTTGCAAGAAGAAATGGTCTTATAAAACTTCCAGAGTGTGAAAAGGATAATGGTTTTAAGGTTGCCTGTGTTGGAAGTGGTCCTGCATCACTTGCAGCTGCAAGTGAACTTAGAAAAAAAGGATATGATGTTACAATATTTGAAGCACTTCATGAATTTGGTGGTGTTTTAAGATACGGAATTCCAACATTTAGATTGCCAAGAGAGGTTATAGATTTTGAAATAGAAAATCTTAAAAAAATGGGAGTAAAGTTTATAAAAAATGTTCTTATTGGTAAATCAATAACCATTGATGAACTAAAAAAAGAATTTGATGCTATATTTATAGGCAGCGGAGCAGGACTTCCCACACCACTTGGAATAAAAGGAGAAGAACTTGTCGGTGTATGTAGCGCAAACGAGTTTTTAACAAGAATAAATCTTATGAAAGGATACAAATTTCCAGAGTATGATACGCCAGTATATGCTGGTAAAAAAGTTGTAGTTGTAGGTGGTGGAAATACAGCAATGGATAGCGCAAGGTGTGCAAAAAGATTAAATCCTGAGAGTGTAACTGTGATATATAGAAGAACAAGAGATGAAATGCCAGCAAGAAAGGAAGAAGTTGAAAATGCTATGGAAGAAGGAATAAAATTTGAATTTTTAACAGCACCAGTTGAACTTGAAGGTGATGAAAATGGAAGATTAAAAAGAATTAAATGCATAAGAATGAAATTAGGTGAGCCAGATGCAAGTGGAAGAAGAAAACCAATACCTATAGAAAGAAGTGAATTTTTTATTGATGCTGATGTAGTAATTGCTGCAATAGGGCAAAGCCCAAATCCTTTAATACAACAAACAATTGATATAAAAACTAATAAATGGAATTGTCTTATTGTTGATGAAAATGGAAAAACATCTATAGAAGGGATATTTGCAGGTGGTGATGTGGTGAGAGGTGGGGCAACAGTTCTCCTTGCAATGAAAGATGGAAAAACCGCAGCAAAAGCAATAGATGATCTTTTGAAAAGCAAAAAATAAAACAGCAAATAAAATACAAATTAAAACTTACTGATAATTTTTTATCTTTTCAAAAAGGATTTCAAAGTCCTTACATACATCATTCAAATTGTTGTATATCTCATCTGCTATTTTTTCATTATAAGTATGAGATGTTTGATTTCTCATATCAATATATTTTAAATATCTTTCATCATAATCAATAATTCCCTGTTTATATGCCTGTCTAAAACAATCTTTTGGTGAATTACAAATTATTCCTTTTTTTTCTTCAAGAAAAAATTTTATTAACTTCCATGAAATATCCACAGTGTATTCAAATCTTTTTATTGCAGAATCTCTAACTATATCATTTTTAGGAAGCAAAAGAACTTCTTTTAAACTTTTTAATGCTTTTTCAAACTGAGAAATAACTAATTCAAATTTTGTCATTTATAATCTCAATCTTATTTAAAGCAATTTTTTTAAAATCATCCGAAACTTTACTAAAATCAACAAAATCTATTTTATAAAGAATTGGAAGTTCATTTAATTCTTCTTTTATTTTAAACATTATCTCATAAGGAACTTCATAAGGTCCATGTATACCAACATCTATATCTGATCTTTCATTTCCATTATCATTAACCCTTGAACCAAAGAAAAATAATTTATATTCATTTAAATCAAGATATTTCCCAACAATCATTAGAATCTCTGATTTTAACTTCTCTATTGGATAATGCTCAAGTTTCATAAATATATTTTACTAAATTATTTAGCAATTAATTGTAAGACAACGCTTTATCTCTGCAATTTGCAAACATAAAATGTTTGCCATACATCATTATTTTTTAAATGTAAGGCAATGCTTTAGCATTGATTTTAAAATCCCCCCCCCATTACTACCTTCTTTTCCCTCGACGTTATGTCGAGGGATATAGGGAATTTTACTCTTTTTTTCTAAATAACCCTTAATTTCCCCCTTTCTCAAAGGGGGATTAAGGGGGATTTTCTCTAAGTTTCTCCCTTTTGTAAAGGGAGATTAAGAGGGATTTATTTTTTCTTCCAATCCCCCCATTTTATTCCCCCGACGTAACGTCGGGGGACAGGGGGGATTTTATCATTTCTCACATCTAACTTCCTAACATCTTTAACTCATCAAATCCCCTCTTGTGTTTCCCCTTTTCTAAAGGGGGATATTAGAGGGATTTATTTGCTTCGACGCTATGTTAAAGTTCTACAATTCAAAATTTATAATTTATAATCCATCATCCAACATTTCTTACTTATCACCTGCTCACCTCTCACCTTCATTAAAGTGTCCATCTCTCAGAAAGTTTAATCAAAACCTCAAATGCTTTATACATAGAATCAAGACTTACCCATTCATATGGACCATGATAATTATATCCACCAGTAAATATATTTGGAGTTGGAAGTCCCATAAATGATAATCTTGAGCCATCAGTTCCCCCTCTAACAGGTTTTATAATTGGATTGAGCCCTACTTCTTTTACTGTTTCAAGGAGTTTATCCATAACCTTAGGATTTTTATCAATGACTATTTTCATATTTCTATACTGCGTAAAAATCTCATACTCAATCTTTGAAAGAGGATATTTTTCTCTTTTCTCTTCAATTATTTTCTCAAGTAATTTTTCCATTTTCTTTAACTTGTTTATATCATGCTCTCTTATTATTCCACTAATTTCAGCATAACTCACATCACCTTTTATTTCATCAAACATAATAAAACCATCATAACCATCTGTATTTTCCGGTGTCATATTTTCCGGCCAGGATGAGATTATATCAGAAGCAATTCTTACAGAATTTGCCATTTGATTTTTTGCACTTCCAGGATGAACACTTTTTCCATAAATTTTAATCTTAAGTCCATCAGCATTAAATGTTTCATTTTCTATTCTTCCTTTTAGATCGCCATCAATAGTATATCCAAAGTCAGCATCAAGTTTTTTAAGATCAAGTTTATCAACACCCTTACCAATCTCCTCATCAGGCGTAAAAAGAATTCTAATATCAGGATATTTTAGAGAAGAGGAGTTGTTAAGAATATACTCAGCAAATGTCATAATTATTGCTATTCCAGCTTTATCATCTGCTCCAAGAAGTGTATTTCCTGATGCTGTAACTATATCATCGCCTAAATGTTCTTTTAAAGAAGGGCAATTTTTTTCATCAATGTAAATTCCCTTACCAATATCTACTTTGCCACCACAATAATTTTTATGGAGTTTTACTTTAACACCTTTTGCACTATATGCAGGAGATGTATCCATATGAGCAATGAAAGCAATCTTTATTTTTGATTTGCAATTTGATTTTATTTTTCCAAAAACATAAGAATACTCATCAACAAAACTATCTTTTACTCCAATTGATTTAAGTTCTTTTAAAAGAATTTTTGCAAAATGAACCTGCGATTTAGTTGATGGATATGTTTTTGAATTTGGATCTGATGTTGTTTCAATCTCACAGTATTTTTTTAACCTCAAAAAAAGTTTTTCTTTTATCTCCTCTTTATTCATAAAACCTCCTTCTACCTTTATTTTAACATTTACAATATTTAAATCAAAACATTTCGCATTGGATCATAATTTTTGTCCCTAAAGATAATTGGGTAGTTCAAAATTATGTCCCTAAAAATATTTCCATTATTCAAAATACTAATCCCCCTTTATTTTCTTCCCCCTTTGATAAAGGGGGAGTGAGGGGGATTTCAATTTGTTTTTATTTTATCTGCAAAAAAAAATTTATAGAAAAACTTATGAGAGTAAAAGAAAATATTAAAATTGATAAGAGTTTATGCATAGATTTTGCGGACATTTTTTTGATCTAACTAATCTTACTTCAGGGACATCGAATTTTGATCTAACACCCTTTTAAAAATTATATATAATGTAATTATGAAGGAAAAAAGAACAAAATAAAAATCAGGGGGTAAGATGCAATTGATACCTAAGGATGTGAAATTTTTTGATATGACAGCAGAGCAGGTAAAAGTAATATCTGACGCTGTATCCTATCTCAAAAAAATGATTGAAAAGGAAGATTACTCAGAAGAGAATGTTAAAAAAATAAAAGAACTTGAACAGCATTGTGATACTTTATCACATGAAATAATAGATGTTTTAAATGAAACATTTATAACACCTATCGACAGGGAAGATATCCATAAAATAATAAATGAAATAGATGATATTATGGATCTTATAAATGTGGTTGCAAACAGATTGTATATATATAAAATAAAAACTGTTAAAAACACATATTTTCCTGAATTCCTTGAAAACATAACAGATGCGGTAAATGCTGTTAAGAATGCTATCCTATCACTCAAAGATATAAAAAAGCCAAGAAGAATACTTGAGTACTGCATAGAAATAAACAGACTTGAAAACAGTGGTGATTCAATTAGAGAAAAAGCAATTATGGAACTTTTTGAAAAAGAAAAGAACCCTATTGAGATAATAAAATGGAAAGAAATATATGAAGTTCTTGAAACAGTTCTTGATTCATGCGAAAAAGTCGCAAGAACAATAGAAGAGGTTCTTGTAAAAAATGGATAATAATCTTATCTGGACAATTGTAATAATATTCTTTGCACTGCTTTTTGATTATTATAACGGTGCAAACGATGCAGCAAACTCAATTTCCACAATAGTTGCAACAAAGGTTTTAAAGCCAACTCAAGCAGTTGTGTGGGCAGCATTTTTTAACTTTATATCATTTTTAATCCTTGGCACAGCAGTTGCAAAAACAATCGGAAAGGGAATAGTTGATATCAATGTGGTTGACAATTATGTTATTGCATCTACAACACTTGGTGCGGCATTGTGGGTAATGTTTTGTACAAATCTTGGTCTTCCAATAAGTGCTTCTCATTCACTTGTTGGCGGGCTTATAGGACCAGCTCTTATAAAGGCTGGGAAAGATGGACTTATATATTCTGGAATATATAAGGTTTTTCTTTTCATAGTACTTTCTCCTTTAATAGGTTTTTTGCTTGGCGGGTTATCAATGATTATAATTTACAACATATTTAAAAATAAACATCCACAGAAAGTAGAAAAAATTTTTAGAGTAGGTCAGTTATTTTCATCTGCACTTTATGCAATTGGCCATGGTGGAAACGATGCTCAAAAAACAATTGGAATTATAACAATGACACTTTATGCAAATGGCTATCTAACAACCGATGGAAGTGGGTTTCATGTTCCTTTATGGGTTGTTCTTTTATCTCATGCAACCATTGCTCTTGGAACACTTGCAGGTGGATGGAAGGTTGTATCAACACTTGGGCATAGATTAACTAAACTAAGACCAGTTGATGGATTTGCAGCAGAATTTGGTGCTGCAGCAACACTTCATAGTGTAACGCTTCTTGGTATTCCGGTAAGTACCACTCATACAATTACAGGTTCAATAATGGCTGTTGGAGCACTTAAAAGATTTTATTCTGTTAAATGGAGTTTATCAAGAAAAATTATATGGTCATGGATACTTACAATACCTGGTTCAGCGTTAATATCAATGATTATTTATTTCGTTTTGAAAATACTTCTATGATTACTAGACAAACAAAGGAGGAATTATGATATCATACAAAGAACTTGGTTTCGTAAATACAAGAGAGATGTTTAAAGATGCAATGAAAAATGGATATGCAGTTCCTGCATATAATTTCAACAATATGGAACAACTTCAAGCAATAATTACTGCATGTGTTAAATCAAGATCTCCAGTAATACTTCAGGTTTCAAAAGGAGCAAGGGAGTATGCAAATCCAACATTATTAAGATGGATGGCAAAAGGCGCAATAGAGATGATGAAAGAGATGACAGATAAACCAATACCAGTAGCTCTTCATTTAGATCATGGAGACAGTTTTGAACTCTGCAAGTCCTGTATAGAAAATGGTTTTTCATCAGTTATGATAGATGGATCACACCTTCCATATGAAGAAAATGTAAAACTTACAAGACAAGTTGTTGAGTATGCACATAAATATGATGTAACAGTAGAAGGAGAACTTGGAGTGCTTGCTGGAATAGAGGAACATGTTTCAAGTGAAAAATCCCATTATACAAATCCTAATGATGTTGAGGATTTTGTTAAAAAAACCGGAGCTGATTCTCTTGCAATCTCAATAGGAACAAGCCATGGAGCATATAAATTTAAAGTAAAACCAGGCCAGCCAATTCCCCCTTTAAGGTTTGATATTCTTGAGGAGATTGAAAAAAGAATTCCTGGTTTTCCAATAGTACTTCATGGAGCATCAAGTGTTTTACAGGAATATATTGAAATGATAAATAAGTATGGTGGAAAGATTGAAAATGCAGTTGGGATACCAGAAGAGCAATTAAGAAGTGCCGCAAAATCTGCTGTCTGCAAGATAAATATAGACTCGGATGGAAGACTTGTAATGACGGCAATAATTAGAAAAATTTTTGCAGAAAAACCACAGGAGTTTGATCCAAGAAAATACTTGGGACCAGCAAGAGATGAATTGATAAAAATGTATATAAGAAAAAATGTGGAAGTGCTCGGATCTGCAAATAGAGTATAAAAAATAAGGGGGAGATATGTCGTTAAAAGAAGAAGCATATATTCAGGGAAGAACATTTATATTCTCTATTGCAAAAGGAGAAGATCTTCTTCCACTTCTACAAAAATTTGTTATAGAAAACCAGATAAAATTTGGGATAATAACAGCAACAATTGGAGCTGTTTCAAAAGCAACAATTGGAATATATGATCAAAAAAACAAAAAATACAACAAAATAACTATTGAAAAAGAACTTGAAATATTATCACTTCAAGGGAATATCAGCCTTCATGATTTAAAGCCAATGCTACATGTTCATATAACACTTTCTGATCACACTGGACAAGCCTTTGGTGGGCATTTAATGTCTCCAACAATTGTGTTTGCATGTGAAGTTATGATATCAGAGTTTACTGGTAAACAACCAAAGGTAAGAAAAATGGATAAGACAACGGAACTTCTTCTATGGAACAATCCTCTTCAGATAAAAAAATAATATTAGATAATGATTTTCGTAGTGGCTTTGTTACAATTTGCGGGCTTCCAAATGTTGGAAAATCAACGCTTTTAAACTCTCTTTTAAACACAAACCTATCAATTGTATCACCAAAACCACAAACAACAAGATACCATCTTAAAGGAATTCTTGCAGAAAAAAATTACCAAATAGTATTTATAGATACACCAGGATATTTAAAACCATCTAATCATCTTGAAAAAATAATGAAAAATGAAGCAACCAGAGCAATAAAGGATGATGCTGATATTATTATTCTTTTAGCAGAGCCAGATATAAATGAATTTGAGAAAAAAATTGACTTTTTTCAATTTTTATCAAAGATAAATAAACCTTTACTAATTGCTATAAATAAGATTGATATCTATGAAGAAAAAATAAGAAATGATTTTAAAGAAAAACTAAAATCAATATTTGGCGAAAATAGAGAAATGATAGGGATATCAGCATTAAAAAAAATAAACACAGATATTCTACTTAAAAAAATTATAGAACTTCTTCCAAAATCTCCCCCTTATTATTACGATGATATACTTTCAGATAGATGGGAAAGATATTTTGTAAGCGAGATAATAAGAGAAAAAATTTTTAATCTTTATCATGATGAAATTCCTTACTCAACTGCTGTTGAAATTATTGAATTTAGAGAAAACGAAGATCCAATTTATATCTATGCAAATATCTATGTTTCTAAAAAATCCCACA
>Ga0308405_1000539_pt1 | contig 21522 bp, 24 predicted proteins | sample HotsprSampleMS13_FD_203473 | JGI IMG/M metagenome (GOLD analysis project Ga0308405, IMG submission 203473) | Hot spring phototrophic mat microbial communities from Mushroom Spring, Yellowstone National Park, Wyoming, United States - 20060912_MS13 ...
GGGGCCTGCCCCCTGGCCCCCCGCTGCCGGGGGAAGGAGGCCCCGGAGCGCTACCCCCTCCCGCAAAGGCGAAAGGTCAGGGAAGAGCGCCTGGCGGCTCTGGTCCTCCTGGGGCGGAAGGGGGTTTACCTGGAAAGGCTGGAAGGGCGCTTCCAGGGGCTTTACGGCGTCCCCCTTTTCCCGGCCGAGGAGCTTCCCGTGAGGGCGGAGGCCCTGGGGGTGGCCCCCCGGTTGCTGGGAGAGGTCCGCCACGCCTTAACCCACAGGAGGCTCCTTGTGGAGGTCCACGGGGCCTTCTGGGAGGGGGAAGGGGAGAACCCTTGGAAAAGGCCCCTACCCAAGCTCATGGAGAAGGTGCTCCGCCAGGCGCTTCCCCTCCTCGCCCATGAGGGCGTAGTCCCCTTCCCGCACGCAAAGCCCCACGGCGTAGAGCCCTTCTAGGCGTTTGAGGCGGAAGGTCCCTTCCTCCCACTCCTCCGGGTGGAAGGCCAGGTAGCGCACCCGGTAGCCCGGGGTGCTGGGGGTCTCGGGCACGCTTCCCTCCCGCTCCACGAAGCGGAAGCCCAGCGAGAGGAGGTTTTCCAGGAGGTCCGGGTAGCTGGCCTCGGAAAGCCGCCCCGCCTCCTCCTCCACCTCTCCCATGAGGAGCCTGGCCCCCAGGAAGCTCCCCACCGCCAGGACCACCTTGTCCGCCAGGGCGGGGGGGCCTTCCCAGGTGCGCACCCCCACCACCCGCTCCCCCTCCAGAAGGAGGCCCGTGGCCGTGGCCTGGAAGAGGTGGAGGTTCCTTTCCCCCTCCAAGAGGTACTTGGCCCGGGCGTGGAAGGCCCAAGGGCGGGGGTCTTTGGGGTCGTAAGCCCTTTCCAGGAGGCTTCCTTTGGGGAAGGGGGGCTTTGGGGGGAGGAAGGGCATCATGACCGAGTCCAGGCTCTGGGTGAGAAGGCCCACCCGCACGCCTTGGGAGGCCAGGCGAAAGGCCGCCTCGGCCCCCGAGAACCCGGCGCCCACGATGAGGACCTGGTACCTGTCCATAGAAAAAAGGCCCCAAAGGGGCCATCTGGCGGGCCGTGAAGGACTCGAACCTCCAACCCCCGGTTTTGGAGACCGGTGCTCTGCCAGTTGAGCTAACGGCCCCCGCCTTGAGGGATTGTAGCACACCTTGGCCCGGGAGCCAAGCCGGGGGGCTTGATGCCCGGGAAGGCCCCTCTCTTGGGCCAAGAGGATGTGGCGTTGGCACACGCCCCTAGACCACGGCGAGCTCCCGAGGGGACGGAAGCGGCCCCACCCCCATCCTCCAGGAGAAGGGTGTGGTGGCGGAAGGAGGCCCCGTAGTCCCTTAGAAGCTCCGCGGCCACGGGGTGGCTCGCTTGGCTGGCCAGGAAGACCACCCCCTCGGGGGCGTGCTCGGAAAGGGCCACCTCCAGGGGCTCCCGGGTGGTGCCCACGGTGAGGATGAGGACCTTCATGCCCCCATTATCGCCCCGCTAGAATGGGCCCATGCGCAAGGTGGTTCTGGTCCTCTTCCTCGGCTTCGCCCTGGCCCAGCCCACCCACACCGTGGCCCCCGGGGACACGCTTTTTTCCATCGCCCGCAGGTATGGGACCACGGTGGAAGAGCTCATGCGCCTAAACGGCCTGGAGAGCTTCCTCATCCAGGTGGGCCAGGTGCTCAGGCTTCCCGAGAAGGCCCAGGGGGAGCGGGTTCACCAGGTGGTTCCTGGGGACACGCTTTTCTCCATCGCCCGCAGGTACGGGACCACGGTGGAGGAGCTCATGCGCCTAAACGGCCTCACCTCCCCGGACCTCCAGGTGGGCCAGGTTCTGAAGCTTCCCGCCCCCTCTTCGCAGGAAGGCCCTCCCCAGGAACCCCAAGCCGAGGACTTTGACCCGGAAAGCCCCCTGGTGAAGGCGGTTCTCCGCTACCTGGGCGTGCCCTACAAGTACGGGGCTGGCTCGCCCGTGAGCCTGGACTGCTCCGCCTTCGTGGCCCAGGTCTACGCCGAGCTCGGGGTGGCCCTGCCCCGGACCAGCCGGGAGCAGTACCGCGCCCTGCCCGCGGCCGACACCCTGCGCCCCGGGGACCTGGTCTTCTTCAGCTTCGGGGGGAAGGACGTGGACCACGTGGGGATCTACCTGGGCCGGGGGGTCTTCGCCCACGCCAGTAGCTACGGGAGCCGGGTGGTGATAGAGAGCCTGGATGCCCCCCTCTACAAAAAGGCCTACAGGGGGGCGAGGCGGGTCCTCCAGGAGGCCAAAAGGCCCTAGGGCCAGTCCGGGACCTCTCCCCGAGCCTTCTTCAGGGCTTCCACAAGCGCCTCCCCGGGCCTTCCCTGGCCCCGGAAGGCCTTGGCTTCCCGTTCCAGCCAGGCCTCCCCCTGGCGGAAGAGGACGGCCCGGGCCTCCTCGAGGGCCTCCTCCAAGAGGCCCCCCAGGGAGTAAAAGGGGCTTCCCGGGGGCAGGTCGGGGTCCAACCCCTGGCGGGCCAGGGCCCGGCCGTAAGGGACCTCCCGGGCCTCCATGGCCCCTCCTTGGGCGAAGTAACGCTTTAAGACCCTTCCCCAGTCCCCCGAGCGGGTGTAGGGGGCCATGGCCCGGTAGGCCGCCTTCAGGTCCTCCTCGGTGTAGGGGCGATAGCGGTCCTCGTGGACCACCATGTGCCGGGGAAGCCTGGGCCTGGGAGGGCCCTCCTCGTCCGGGACCCCCAGGGCCAGGCCCACCACGGGGAAGACCCCGGGAGGCAGGCGGAGGAGGTCCAGTAGGGCCTCGGGCTCGTTGAGGACCCCGCCGATGAAGCAGACCCCGTAGCCCATGGCCTCGGCGGTGAGGGCCAGGTAGGCGGCGGAAAGCCCCGCGTCCAGGACGCCGAAGTGGAGGGCGGTCCTGGGCCAGGAGGCCATCCTCTGTCCCCGGTGGAGAAGGAGCCTTTCTAGGCGGTGGACGTCGGCCAGGAAGAGGAAGAACTCGGCCGCCTGCCGCACGTGCTCCTGGTCCCCGGAAAGCCGGGCGATGGCCTCCCTAAGAGCCGGGTCCCTGACCCTCAGGACGCTATAGAGCTGGGCGCTGGCGTCCGTGGGGGCCCGCTGGAGGGCGAAGAGGAGCCTCTCCAGGTCCTCCTCGGGGATGGGCACGGGCTTGAAGCGGCGCACGCTTCGCCTTCGGGCCAGGATGGGCATAAGGTCCATGGGGGCAGGATACGGCCTTGGGCGGGCCTGCGGTCAAGCCACAGGGGCCCCTTCGTCCAGAAGGACAAGGCCTTCCCGGAAAACCGATCTTCTTTCAGGAGAACGGTGGCCGTGACCAGGTCCTCCTCGGCCTGGACCAGCAAGCGCTCGGCCTCGAGGCGCACCCTTTCATCATACCAGGGCCTAAAGGACCCCTAGAGGCCGAGAAAGGCCAGGTACCCCCGCCACAGGGCCTCACCGAAGAAGAAGGCCACCACCCCTCCCAGGGCCAGGTAGGGGCCAAAGGGGATCTTCTGCCTTCTAAAAAGGAGCCCAAAGGCCGCCCCCAGGAAGACGGCGAGAAGAAGCGCCAAAAAGGCGTAAAGCCCAAGCCAGGCTCCGAGGGCTCCTAGAAGCTTCACGTCCCCGTAGCCCATGGCGACCGGCTCCTCCTCTTCTTCGGGTGGGGCGGGTCTGAAGGCCCAGTAAAGCCCTCCGGCCAGGGCGAGCCCCCCGGCGGCGAGGAGGCTTCCCTTTAGGGCCTGGAGGAAGTCCAGGCCCAGGTAGGGGGCGGCGAGGAGGGCCAGGGGAAGGAGGGGCAGGGTCAGGCGGTCGGGGAGGATCACGGGCCTACCCGTCCGCGCCGAGAGGCCCCAGGTGAGGAAGGCCAGGGCCATCCCCACCCCCGGGCCCAGGAGGGCTCCGAAGAGGGCGGCCATGTGCACCTGGTGGGGGCCCACCGGGACCTCGGGCCTCCCCTCCCGGAAGCGCCTCAGGAAAAGCCCCCCGTACCCCGCCACCAGGCCCAGGCCTCCCGCCGCCATGAGGGCTCCGTCCAGGCTTTCCTGGAAGGAAAGGGGAAAGGAGAGGAAGTAGGAGGCGGCGAGGCCCAGGAAGAGGAGGCCGTAGGTGAGGGCATCGGGAAGCTCGTAGGTGTCCAGGTCAATGAAGGCGAGGGCCACCAGAAAGGCGAGGAAGGCGAAGACCAAAAAGGCCATGGGGGAAGGCGGGTAGAAGAGGGCGGCCAGGAGGAAAAGGGAGCCGGTGATGGCCTCCACCAGGGGGTAGCGGGGGCTTATGGGGCTTTGGCAGTAGCGGCACCGCCCTTTCAGGGCCACGTAGGAGAGGACGGGGACCAGGTCTTTGGGGCCCAAGCGGTGGCCACAGCTGGGGCAGTAGGAGGGGGGATAGGCCAGGGACTCTCCCCGGGGCAGGCGGTGGATGACCACGTTGAGGAAGGAGCCTATCACCAGGCCCAGGACCAGGGCGAAAAGGGGCCACATGGGGGCATTGTACCGGGACTTTCACCGGGTTTTCCCAGGCTGGAAGTATGATGCTCCCGTGACGCCGGAAGCCGCTTATCAGAACCTGTTGGAGTTCCAGAGGGAAACCGCCTACCTGGGCTCCTTAGGGGCCCTGGCCGCCTGGGACCAGCGCACCATGATCCCCAAAAAGGGGCACGAGCACCGGGCCAGGCAGATGGCCGCCCTAGCCCGCCTCCTCCACGCCCGGGCCACCGATCCCCGGATCGGGGAGTGGCTGGAGAAGGTGGAGGGGTCGTCCCTGGTGGAGGACCCCCTTTCCGATGCCGCCGTCAACGTGCGGGCCTGGCGCCTGGCCTACGAAAGAGCCCGGGCCATCCCCGAGAGGCTCGCCGTGGAGCTGGCCCAGGCCAAAAGCGAGGGGGAGACCGCCTGGGAGGCCCTGCGCTCCAGGGACGACTGGCAGGGCTTCCTGCCCTACCTCAAGCGCCTTTTCGCCCTGGCCAAGGAGGAGGCGGAGATCCTCATGGCCGTGGGGCCAGACCCCCTGGACCCCCCCTACGGGGAGCTTTACGACGCCCTCCTGGACGGCTACGAGCCCGGGGCCAGGGCGAGGGACCTCGAGCCCCTCTTCCGGGAGCTTTCCTCGGGCCTCAAGGGTCTTCTGGAGCGCATCCTGGGAAGCGGGCGGAGGCCCGATGTCGGCGTCCTCCACCGCCACTACCCTAAGGAGGCCCAGAGGGCCTTCGCCTTAGAGCTCCTTCAGGCCTGCGGGTACGACCTCGAGGCTGGCCGCCTGGACCCCACCGCCCACCCCTTTGAGATCTCCATCGGCCCCGGGGACGTGCGCATCACCACCCGGTATTACGAGGACTTCTTCAACGCCGGCATCTTCGGCACCCTCCACGAGATGGGCCACGCCCTCTACGAGCAGGGCCTGCCTAAGGAGCACTGGGGCACCCCCAGGGGGGAGGCCATCTCCTTAGGGGTCCACGAGTCCCAAAGCCGCACCTGGGAGAACCTGGTGGGCCGCTCCTTGGGCTTCTGGGAGCGCTTCTTTCCCCGGGCCAAGGAGGTTTTCCCGAGCCTAGGGGACGTGCGCCTGGAGGACTTCCACTTCGCCGTCAACGCCGTGGAGCCCTCCCTCATCCGGGTGGAGGCCGACGAGGTCACCTACAACCTCCACATCCTGGTGCGCCTGGAGCTGGAGCTGGCCCTATTCCGGGGGGAGCTTTTCCTCGAGGACCTCCCCGAGGCCTGGCGGGAAAAGTACTGGGCCTACTTGGGCGTGGCCCCAAGGGACTACAAGGACGGGGTCATGCAGGACGTCCACTGGTCGGGGGGGATGTTCGGCTACTTCCCCACCTACACCCTGGGCAACCTCTACGCCACCCAGTTCTTCGCCAAGGCCGAGGAGGAGCTTGGGCCCTTAGAGCCCCTCTTCGCCCGCGGGGAGTTCGCCCCCTTCCTGGACTGGACCAGGCGCAAGATCCATGCCGAGGGGAGCCGCTTCCGCCCCCGGGCCCTGGTGGAGAGGGTGACGGGAAGCCCCCCCGGCGCTCAAGCCTTCCTCAGGTACCTGGAGGCCAAGTACCGGGCCCTTTACGGCTTCTAAGTACCCCGAAAGCGCCAAGAGCCTTTGTTGACAAAGCGGGCGGCCCCTCAGCGCTTTTGGGGAAGGGCGGGGAAAAGGGCCAGGAGAAGAAGGGCGCTGGCTGCCCAGAGGGCCCCTTCTCCTTTGCCCAGGCGCTCGGCGAAGAGGCCCGCCACCGCCGGACCCACGGCCTGCCCCAGGGCGAAAGCCGCGGTGGAAAGCCCCATGGCCCGGGGCCAGGCGGAAGGGGGAAGGGCGGCGCGGAAGGCCTGGGTGATGGCGGTGATCACCCCCAGGAAGGAGAGGCCAAAGAGGAGGGCGCTTAGGGGCGGAAGGCGCAGGGCCAAGGGCGGGAGGCTTCCCAGGAAGAGCACCAGGAGGACGTGGAAAAGCCCTTTTCTTCCCCCCACCCGCTCCACCCAGGGGCCCCAGAGGGGGCCGGTGAGGAGGGCCCCAAGCCCCAGGAGGGTGAAGAGAAGGGGCCAGTTCCCCACAGCGGTGGTGATGAAGGTCATGTACCCGATGTACCCTGCCCCGTAGAGGCCGTAGGCCAGGAGGAGGAGGAGGATGGGCCTTAGACTTCCCTCGCCCCGGGCGGGGGGCGGGGGCTCCTTCAGCTCCCGCCGGGCCAAAAGGGGGGGCAGGGCGAGGAGGAGGGCACCCAGACCCAGCCTTCCCCAGGCTTCTTCCGGGCTTGCCGCCCCCCAGAGAAGCCAGGGGGCCAGCAGGAGGCCCAGCCCCACCCCTCCGTAGTAAACCCCCAGGACCCGCCCTGAACGGCCCTGGGCCATGAGGAGGGCGGCCCCGGCCACAAAGACCAAGGCCCCCAGCACCCCCTGGAGGAAGCGGAGGAAAAAGGCAGGGACCTGGCCAAAGAGCCCGGTCAGGCCCAGGACGGCCGCCTGGAGGAGGAGGGCCAGGAAGAAACCCCGGCGGTACCCCACCCGTCCCAGGAGGGGGTGGCTCAGCAGGGCCCCCAGGAGGTAACCCAGGGTGTTGGCGCTCCCCAAAAGCCCCCCTTCCGCGTAGGAGAGGCCCCAGGCCGCCTGCATGAGGGGCAGGACCAGGGCGTAGGCAAAGCGCCCAAGGCCCAAAGCCGCCGCGGGTCCCAAGGCCAGGAGGAGGCCCCTAGTAGCCATGAAGAAGCCCAAGCCGCCTAGCCCTTTTCGCCGCCAGGCGGAAGAGGAAAAGTCCCAGGAGGAAGTAAGCCAGGCTGTTGAGGAGGGCCAGGAGCAGGCCTAAGGGCTCCAAAGGTGTTCCCGTCGCCAGCATCTCCCGGGCCAGGGCCGCCCCCGGGGCCAGGGGGAGGAGGAGGAAGGCGCCTTCGCCTGGGGCTTGGAGGAGAAAGAGGAGGAGGAACTGGGAAAGCCCCAGGAGCTGGCCCACACGCTTGTAGAGGAGGGCTAGGGAGGCCATGGCGAAGCCCAGGCCGTAGCCGCCCAAAAGGACCACCAGGAAGGGAAGGACCACCCCAGGGGCGAAGGCCAGGCGGGCCCCGGTGAGGGTCATGAGGGTGAGGGCCACCAGGAAGACCATAAGCCCCTGGCTCAGAAGCCCCGCCAGGTTGCGGACCAGAAAGAGGGGGATGGGGCCGTAGGGGGTGAGGAAGACCTGTTCCAGGGTGCCCGTCTGCGCCTCCTCCATGAGGCCGAAGGATAGGCCGTTGTAGGCGGAGAGGGTGAAGGTCCAGAGGAGGTAACCCACCAGGACGGCCTCGAGCCTCCCTCCGAACTCCGCCCCAGGACCCGCCAGGAAGCGGGCCCCCAGAAAGAGGAGGTAGAAGAGGAGGCTTAGGGTGACCACCGCTCCCAAAAGCTCCAAAGGGTAGCGGCGCAGGAAGAGGAGGCTTCGCCAAAACTCCGCCAAAAACAGGTCAAGCATGGCCCACCGCCTTCAGGAACACCTCCAGTAAGTCCGCCTCCGCCTTGGCCACCCGCTTGAGGGGAAGGGGCCTCAAGGCTTCCAGAACCTTCCAGAGAACTTCCCCGTCTCCGCGGAAGAGGAAGGGCCCCTCCCCTTCCACCCCCAGGGCCCGAAGGCGCTTCAGGACCTCGAGGGGCGGGGGGGCTTCCAGCTCCAGCAGGTAGTGCTCCCCGGCGAAGCGGGTGAGAAGGGCCTCCTTCTCTCCCTCCAGCACGATCTCCCCCCGGTGGATGATGGCCACCCGGTGGGCCAGGGCCTCGGCCACGGAGAGCTGGTGGGTGGTGAGGAGGATGGCCTTGCCCCTTCGGGCCAGTTCCCGCACCTTGGCCTCCATGAGGAGGGCAGTCTCCACGTCCAGACCCAGGGTGGGCTCGTCCAGGAGGAGGACCTCGGGGTCGTGGATTAGGGCCTGGAGGAGGGCGAGCTTCTGTTGCATCCCCCGGGAGAGGTGGCGCACTTCCACCCAGGCTTTTTCCAAAAGGCCGTACTCCTCCAAAAGCGCCTGGGCCCGCTTGCGGGCCGCTCCCAGGGAGAGGCCCCGGGCCACCCCAAAGTAGACCAGGTTCTCCAGGGGAGTAAGCCGCCAGTAGACGTTGCGGTTGCCCTCCAGCACCGCCCCCAGGTGGCGGAGGGAAGAGGGTTCCTTGAAAGGGTCTTGGCCCAGGAGGCGGACCTCCCCCTCATCGGGGAAGAGGAGGCTTGAAAGCATCTTCACCGTGGTGGTCTTGCCCGCCCCGTTCTTGCCCAAAAAGGCCAGGATCTCCCCTGGGGCCAGGGCCAGGCTCACCCCCTTCACCGCCTCCAAGGCCCCAAAGCGTTTCCAGAGGCCCCGGGCCTCGAGGAGAAGTTCCATAGGGCTACTCTAACTCCTTCGGGGTCCACCGCGCCCCGTCCCGCTTTTGGTATTTCTCCATGGCCTTTAGGAAAGCCTCCTCCAGGTCAATCCCCTCCCGGTTGGCCAGGGAGATGAGGACGAAGAGGAGGTCGGCGAGCTCCATGGCCAGGTCCCCTTCTTCCTCGACCGGCTTGGGGGTCTTCCCGTGGCGGTGGGCCAGGACCCGGGCCACCTCCCCCAGCTCCTCGGCGAGGCGGGCCAGCATGAGGAGGGGCGGGAAGTACCCCTCCTCAAACCGCCCGATCCAGGCGTCCACCATCTCCTGGGCCTCCTTAAAGGTGAGCACGGCTACAACCCCCTCACGAAGGCGGCGAGGAGGCGCACCGCCCGCTCCACGTCCCGGAAGTCCACCATCTCCACCGGGGAGTGCATGTAGCGCAAGGGGATGGAGACGATCCCCGTGGGGATTCCCTCCCGCACCTTGGCCACCTCGTCGGCGTCGGTGCCCGACCACCGCCCGTGGGCGTGGAGGACGTAGGGGATGCCCTCCCTTTCCGCCGCCGCCTTCAGCCCCTTCAGGACCTCCTTGTCCACGAAGGGGCCCACGTCCAGCACCACCCCCTTGGAGAGCTCCGCCTCCCCCACCTGGGCCTTGTCCATGCCGGGGGTGGTGCTGTCGTGGTGGACGTCCACCACCAGGGCCAGATCCGGGGCCTCCCGGAAGGCGGCGGTCCTGGCCCCGTAGGCCCCGATCTCCTCCTGCACCGTGCCCACCGCCACCACCTCCCCCGGGGCCTGGTCCTTGAGGAGGCGCAGGGCCTCGAGGACCACGAAGGCCCCCAGGCGGTTGTCCAGGGCCTTGGAAACCAGGCGCTTCCCCAGAAGCCACTCCGGGGCCTGGTCCAAGACCCCCACCGCCCCCACCTCCAGGTAGGCCAGGGCCTCCTCCCGGTTTTCCGCCCCGATGTCGGCGAAGAGCTCCGGGATCTCCACGGCCTTTTTCCTCTCCTCCTCCTTCAGGACGTGGATGGCCTTCCTGCCCACCACCCCAAGGACCGGCCCCTTCTTCCCCAAAAAGCGTAGGCGCTGGCCCACCAGCACCTGGGGGTCCCAGCCCCCCAGGGGCTTAAGGCGCAGGAAGCCCTTCTCCTCCACGTGGCTCACGATGACCCCGATCTCGTCCAGGTGGCCCAGGAGGAGGACCTTAGGCCTCTGGCCGGGGTTGAGGCGGGCGTAGGCATTCCCGTGCCGGTCCCGCTCCGCCTGGGCGAAGGTGCGGGCTTTTTCCAGGAAGACCGCCGCCGCCTCCTCCTCAAAGCCGGAAGGCCCCGGGGCCAGAAGAAGCCTCTCCAAAAACTCCAGGTCTGGCGCGTACTCCATGCCCCAAGCTTACAATGGCCCCGTGAAATACCTGGCCCTCATCGCCCACGACGCCAAGAAGGAGGAGATGGTGGCCTTTGCCAAAAGGCACAAGGACCTCCTGGCCCGCTTTCCCCTCCTGGCCACCGGGACCACCGGGGCCCGGGTCCAGGAGGCCACGGGGCTCCCCGTGGAAAGGGTCCTCTCCGGGCCCCTGGGCGGGGACCAGCAGATCGGGGCCCGGGTGGCCGAGGGGCGGGTCCTGGCGGTCATCTTCCTGCAGGACCCCTTGAGCGCCAAGCCCCACGAGCCCGACGTTCAGGCCCTCATGCGGGTCTGCAACGTGCATCAGGTGCCCCTCGCCACCAACCTGGCGGCGGCGGAGGCCCTGATGGCCTGGCTCAGGGACCAGACTGCTACGTAAATACCCCAAAAAGGCCCAGGTCCCTATACCCTCGCTTCCGGTTTCCCTCGGCCCGCCAGCCCTGGTCAGCTCCCCAGAAGCCTTCTGCCGGGGCCTCCATCTGGCCCAAGCCAGCATGGGGTGGTATCACAGGGTCTTGCGGTAGGCCAGGGCCTCGGCCACGTGGGCCTCCTCCACCCGCTCGGCGCCCGCCAGGTCGGCCACGGTGCGGGCCACCCGCAGGAGGCGGTCGTAGCTTCGGGCGGAGAGGAGGAGTTTTTTGGCGGCGGCCTGCAGGAGGGCCTCGGCCCCGGGGGTGAGGCGGAGGTGCTCCCTTAGGGCCTTGCCGGAAAGCTCCCCGTTGGGGCGGCCCTGGCGCTTCAGCATCCTCTCCCTGGCCTTCAGGACCCGCTCCCGCACCGCCTCGGTGCTCTCCCCCTCGGGGGCCCGGGCCAGCTCCTCCGGCGTGAGCCGGGGGACCTCCACCACCAGGTCAAAGCGGTCCAGAAGCGGCCCGGAGATCTTGCCCACATAGCGGCTCCGGGCGCCCGGGGTGCAGGTGCAGGCCCTTTCCGGGTCCCCATACCAGCCGCAGGGGCAGGGGTTCATGGCCGCCACCAGGAGGAAGCGGGCGGGAAAGGTGAGGCTGGCCCGGGCCCGGGCGATGGTGACCACGCCGTCTTCCAGGGGCTGGCGGAGGGCCTCGAGGGCCTCCCGGGAGAACTCGGGGAACTCGTCCAGGAAGAGGACCCCCCGGTGGGCCAGGGAGACCTCCCCGGGCTTGGGGATGGCCCCGCCCCCGATCAGGCCGGCGTAGCTCACCGTGTGGTGGGGGGCGCGGAAGGGCGGGGTCCTGAGGAGGCCCCGGAGGGCCTGCCCCGCGGCGGAGTGGATCCGGGTCACCTCCAAAGCCGCCTCCTGGGAAAGGGGGGGCATGAGGAAGGGAAGCCGCCTGGCCAGCATGGTCTTCCCCGAGCCGGGGCTTCCCACCATGAGGAGGTGGTGGTAGCCGCTGGCGGCGATCTCCAAGGCCCTTTTGGCCTTGGCCTGCCCCTTCACGTCCCGGAGGTCCAGGGCCTCCAAGGCCTCCAGGGGGTCCTCGGGCCTGGCCTTCTCCAAAGCCTCCTCGCCCCGCAAAAAGGCCACCACCTCCCCCAGGCTCCCCGCCCCAAAGACCCTCACCCCCCCCACCAGGGCCGCCTCCTTGGCGCTCGCCTCGGGGAGGAGGAGAGCCTTGCCCTCGGCAAGAGCCCCCAGGGCCAGGTTCACCGCTCCCGGGATAGGCCTCAGGCTCCCGTCTAGGCCCAGCTCCCCCGCCACGGCTAAAGGGGAAAGGGCCTCGAGGGGCACCACCCCCTGGGCGGCGAGGAGGCCCAGGGCGATGGGTAGGTCAAACTGGCTCCCCTCCTTCTTGAGCTCCGCTGGGGCCAGGTTCACCACCACCCGGGCCTGGGGGTAGGGGAAGCCGGCGTTCTTGAGGGCGGCCCGCACCCTTTCCCGGCTCTCCTCCACCGCCTTGTCGGGCAGGCCCACCAGGGCATAGGAGGGGAGCCCGGGACTAACATCCACCTCCACGGTGACGGGAACTGCGTCCAGACCGAAAAGGGCGTAGCTCCGCACCTGGGCCAGCATGGAGGGAGTTTACCATGAACCTGTTAGTTGAAGGGGGTGGGTGCCTTTAGTCAACATGGGCCCGTGGAGGAGAATTGGCCCGTAAAAAGGGCGTAACATGGTGGGGATGGCGGCGGACTGGGCCAAGGCGTATAACAAACTGAGCCGGGCCCTGGAGGAACGGCGCGCCCTTCTGGAGGCCTTTGGGGGCATGGACCTGGATCTGATCCAGGTGGCCAACGAGGAGTGGCTTTACATGCTCCAGGAGGACACCCGCCACTCCCTGGCCATAGAGGGCTACTTCACAGACGAGCGGGAGTTGCGCCAGGTTCTTTCGGGCAGAAAGGAGGCTGCGGAGGTGGTCAACTACTTCCGCACCGCCCAGTTCGTCTACGAGCAGGGCCTTCAGGATGCCCTGGAGGACGTGTGGCACCTGGATCTCGCCTTCATCAACAACATTCACGGCCAGCTTTTCCGAAACACTCCCCTGGAAGGGGAGCGCGGCAAGCCTGCCGACGGGGTGGAGCGCCGCATCCAGGGGGCCAAGGTAGTTCCCCCGTTAGAGGCCACGGATTACCTCAGGGCCTTCATCCAGGTATCCCGGACCCTTTTGGAGGGGTGCCCCATCCTGGAGGTGCTGGCCAAGAGCCATGCCCTCTTTGAAGCGATTCATCCCTACAGGGACGGCAACGGCAGGGTGGGGCGCTTGTTACTCAACTACATGGCCATTCGCAAGGGATTTCCCCCACTGGTGATAAAAGGGCTGGATGCAAGGGATCGGGAGCGGTATTACCATGCCCTGGAGAGGGCGGACCGCGGCCTTCAGGGGAGCTTTCCCCCTCCTAGCCCAAAGGCTTTGCTACGGGCCTTGGACCAGGGGGACTGGATCCCCTTGGCCCTCCTCCTTGGGGAGTCCCTCCTTGTCCGCCTGGAGAAGGTGGTCTCCCTAGCCTTGATGAGGCTCGCTGACCTCAAGCCCCTGGACGAGGTAGCCCGGGACCTGGACGTTTCCCGGCAGAAGCTTTACGTGTGGGCTGGCCGGGGCCGGCTCGTGGTGTACCGGCCAGGGAGTAAGGAACGCCTGCTTTCCCACCCCTGGCTCTTCTTGGGAACCCGGGAGAAGCCCCCCATCAGGCCCTCGGAGCTTCCCCCTCCCCGGCCGGACTGGCGCGAGCGGGTGGCCGATCTGCAGCGGCTCCTCTTTCACCCCGATCTCTGAAGGAGAGGCAGGTAGAGGACGAGGGCCAGGAGGAGAAGGCCAAAAAGCCCCAAGAAGGCCACGGGGTAACCGAAGGCCGCCACCACTCCTCCTACCCCCCACTGGAGGAGGAAGGTCCCCCCGATGCCGAAGAGGTTCACCAGGGTGGTCCCCCGGCCCACCAGGTGGCCCGCCACCAGCTCCCGGGCCTGGGTGAGGGTGAGGATGTTGAAGGCCCCGAAGAAGCCCAGGATCAGGTAGGCGGGGACCAGGACCTTCAGGAGGAGAAGAGCAAGGCCTAGGACGAAAAGAAGACTGGCGAAAAGGAGCACCCTGGCCGTGCCCAGGCGGTCCGCCAGGTAGCCGGAGACCAAAAAGCCAAAGACGGCCATCCCCGAGTAGAGGAAGAGGAGGTTGCCCACCTCCAGGGCGCCTAGGCCCAGGTGGTAGGCATAGGCCCCGGCCCAGAGGGTCTGCAGGGCGAGGAAGCTACCGGCAAAGGCCAGGGCCAGGAAGGCCACCCTGAGAAGCCTCCCGTTCCTGAACACTTCCGCCAGGCCTCCGCTCCCGCTTCCCTTGGGCCAGGCCACCCCAGGTGGGGTGTTCCGCACCCCCAGGTAGATGGCCAGGGCCACCAGGACCACCACCAAGCCCCCCCAAAGGAAGACTCCCCTCCAGCCCACCACCTCCTTCAGCAGGGCCAGGGGCGTGGCTGAGAGAAGGGCTCCCGTGGCCCCCAGGCCCACCAGGAGGGTGGAGACCGTGGCGTAGTTCTTGGGAAACCAGAGGCTGAAGGCCTTCAGGGAGCCCATGAGGGCCGCCGCCATCCCCACCCCGATCAGGGCCCGCCCCAGGGCCAGGGTGGCGAAGCCCTGGGCCAGGCCGAAGACCAGGCTCCCCAAGGCGGCTAAGAGGAGCAGGAGGGGGGTGACGATCCGGGGGCCCAGCCGGTCCAGGAGGCCTCCTAGGGGGAGTTGGACCGCGGCGAAGGCCAGGTAAAAGAGGCTGGTCATGAGGCCCAGCTCCGCCGGGCCCAGCCTCATCTCCTGGGAGAGGTCCTGGGAGAGCACCGCGTTGGCCGAACGGTAGAAGTAGGAAAGAAAGTACCCTAGGGTAAAAAGGAAAAAGACCCTTGCTCCCATGTCACCTCCGGTTCAGGGCCACGCCCAGGAGAATCATAAGGCCCCCGAGGAGGGCCTCCGGCCGCAGGGGCTCCCCCGCCAGGGGCCAGGCGAAGAGGGCTCCGCTCAGGGGCTCCAGCATGGCCACCAGGGTGGCGGTGCGGGCAGGAAGGGTGCGTACCCCCAGGAGGAAGAGGCCAAAGGGCACCACCGTGCCCAAGGTGACCAGGTAGAAGATGGCCCCCCACTGGCTCGGGGTGAGGGCCAACGCCCGGTCCAGATGGGTCAGGAGAAAAGGGAGGGCCAGAAGGGTGCCCACCCCCGTGGCCACCCCCAGGCTGACCAGGGGCGGGGTCTTGAGCCCGTGGGAGAAGGCGGCGTAGAGGGCGAAGGAGAGCGCAGAGAGAAGGCCGAAGGCCACCCCTAGAGAACTTCCCGAGAGGCCCTCCCGGCCCACCACCAGCACGTAGGCCCCCAGAAGGGCCAGGCCCACGCCCCAAAGGGCCCTTCCCGGTAGCTTTTCCCTCTTGAGGAGGGCGTGGAGGGTGAGGAGGGCCGGGGCCAGGTACTGGAGGAAGATCCCCGTGGCTACCGTGGTGGCGTGGATGGCCAGGTAGTAAAAGGCCTGGGCCCCGGAGAGGGCCAGGCCCACCCGGAAGAGGCGGGGCCTTTCCTCCCGGGAAGGGGGGTGGCGGAGGACCAGGGGCAGGAGGAGGAGAAAGCTCAGGAGGAAGCGCAAGGGGATGAGGACCTCCGGGGGGATCTCCCGCATGAACCGCCCCGCCAGGGCACCTCCCAAACCCCAGAGGAGGGCGGCCAAGGCTACGGGGATCACCGCCGTCCCCCCAGGATCGCCAGGGCCACCCCCAGGAGGAGGACCAGGGCCCCCAAGAGCACCTGGGGACCGGGGAGCTCCCCGAAGAGGAGGAAGGCCAGGAGGCTCGCCCCCACCGGTTCAAAGAGGATGGCCAGGGTTACCAGCACCGGGGGGATGTGCCGGGTGGCCCAGTTGAAGCTGGTATGGCCCACCAGCTGGGGCAGAAGGGCCATCAGCAGGATGTACACGTAGACCACCCCCGGGTACCCTCCGTACCCCCCGCCGAAGAGGTAGGGGAGGGGAAAGAGGACCAAGAAGGCGGTGGTGTAGGCCACCCGCACGTATTCCAGGAGGGAGAGCCCCCGCCTTTGGGCCTCCCGTCCCAGAAGGAAGTAGAAGGAGGCAGCCACCGCCCCCAAGACCGCCAGGAGGTCCCCCAAAAGGGGGTTCGTGCCCCCACCCTCCGCGTCCCCCAGGCCGATGAGGAGGCCACCCAAAAGGGCCACCCCCACCCCCAGGAGGGTGAGGCCAGAGGGTCTTTCCCTAAAGAAGAGCCAGCCGAAGAGGGTGATCCAGACCGGGTTCGTGGTGACCAAGGCGGTGCTGGCGGCCACGGAGGTGTAGGAGAGGGAGGTGATCCAGAAGGCGAAGTGGAGGGCCAGGGCCACCCCCGCTGCCACCGCGAAGGGGAGGCCAGCTTTCTCTCCCAGGGGCTTCCGCCAGCCGGGAAGGAGGAGGAGGGCGGCGAAGCCCATGCGTCCCGCACTCATCACCAGGCTGAAGGCCAGGCTCGTGTCAGAAGAGACGGCCAGGGCCAGCCGCACCAGGATGCTCCCGAAGCTGATGGCCAGGAGGCCCAGAAGGAGGACCGCTGCGATCTTCCATCCCGAGGGCCGCATGGGGGCATTCTCCCACAGGGGACTGCTCCTGACCAGAAAGTCAGCCTCTTGGTGCGGGGCAAACGCCCTGGCCTCCGTTGGTATACTGGCGCGGAAGGAGGTCCTATGGTGACCATCGCGGTTCCCAAGGAAAGGGCATCAGGGGAGAGAAGGGTGGCCCTGGTGCCCGAGGTGGTGGCCCGCCTGGTAAAGCAGGGGGCCAGGGTACGGGTGGAGCGAGGGGCCGGGGAAGGGGCCTACTACCCCGACCCCCTCTACCAGGATGCGGGAGCGGAGCTGGTGGAGCGAGGAGGGCTCCTGAAAGGGGCCAACCTCCTCTTCACCGTGCAGCCGCCCAGCGAGGACCTGATCCAGGCCCTCGAGCCCGGGTGCCTGGTGGTGGGTTTCGTCCAGGCCCACAAGAACCCCGAGCTGGTCAAGGCCTTGGCCGCCAAGAAGGCCACGGTCCTGGCCATGGAGCTCATCCCCCGCATCACCCGGGCCCAGAGCATGGACGCCCTCTCCAGCCAGGCCACGGTGGCGGGGTACCTGGCCGCCATTCACGCCGCAAGGCTCTCCCCCCGCTTCTTCCCTATGCTCACCACCGCCGCCGGCACCATCCGCCCCGCTAAGGTGATGGTCATGGGGGTGGGGGTGGCGGGGCTCATGGCCATCGCCACCGTCAAGCGCCTGGGGGCCCAGGTCTTCGCCTACGATGTGCGCAAGGCAGCGGTGGAGCAGGCCCTCTCCCTGGGGGCCAAGCCCATTGAGCTTCCCATCAGCGCCGAGGGGGAGGGCGGATACGCCCGGGAGCTCACCGAGGAGGAGAAGCGCATCCAGCACGAGGCCCTTCGCGAGCATGTGGCGGGGATGGATGTCCTCATCACCACGGCCCAGGTGCCTGGCCGCCGCGCCCCCATCCTCCTCACCGAGGACATGATGGACCGCCTCAAGCCCGGCACGGTGGTGGTGGACCTGGCGGCGGAGTCCGGAGGGAACTGCGTCCTCACCAGGCCGGGGGAGGTGGTGGAGGTGAAGGGGGTGCGCATCTTTGGCCCCCTGAACCTGCCCAGCGAGCTTTCCGTCCACGCCTCGGAGATGTACGCCAAAAACCTGCTCAACCTCTCCGCCTTGCTCATAGAGAAAGGGGAGTTCGCCCCCAAGTGGGAAGACGAGATCGTTCAGGGGGCCCTTCTTATGAGGGAAGGGGAGATCCTGCATGGGCCCACCAAGGCCCTTCTGGGAGGTGCGTGATGGAGTTTGGCTTCTGGTCTGCCCTTTACATCTTCGTGCTCACGGCTTTCTTGGGGTACGAGCTCATCACCCGGGTGCCGGTGATCCTGCACACCCCCCTGATGTCCGGTTCCAACTTCATCCACGGGGTGGTGGTGGTGGGGGCCATGGTGATCCTGGGCCATGCAGAAACGGGCGTGGAGAAGTTCATCGGCTTTCTTGGGGTGATCCTAGGGGCGGCCAACGCCGCCGGGGGTTATGCGGTGACGGTGCGCATGCTGGAGATGTTTGAGAAGAAGCCCAAAGGGGGTGGTCAGTAATGGACCTTATCCAGGCGGCCTATTTCGTGGTGGCCATCCTCTTCATCGTGGGCTTGAAGCGCATGGCCCACCCCACCACGGCCAAGAGCGGCATCGTCTGGTCGGGATGGGGCATGGTCTTGGCGGTCCTGGCCACCTTCTTCTGGCCGGGGATGGAGAACTTCGCCCTCATGTTCCTGGCCCTCCTCGTGGGGTCGGTGGTGGCCTGGTGGGCGGCGGTCAAGGTGGCCATGACCGACATGCCCCAGATGGTGGCCATCTACAACGGCATGGGCGGCGGCGCCGCCGCCACCATCGCCGCGGTGGAGCTCCTCAAGGGGGCCTTTGATAACCAGGGGCTGATGGCCCTGGCCATATTGGGCGGGCTCATCGGCAGCGTGGCCTTCACCGGCAGCCTCATCGCCTTCGCCAAGCTCCAAGGCATCATGCGTAGCCGCCCCATCCTCTTCCCGGGGCAGAAGCCCCTGAACGCCCTGGTCCTCCTCGCCGCTGTGGTTTTGGGCTTCTTCCTGCTCTTTAACGATGCCACTTTGAACATTGCCCTCTTCTTCCTCCTGGCCCTCCTCTTCGGCGTCCTCATGACCCTGCCCATTGGCGGCGGAGACATGCCCGTGGCCATCTCCTTCTACAACGCTTTCACCGGCATGGCCGTGGGCTTTGAGGGCTTCGCCATTGGGAACGCTGCCCTCATGGTGGCGGGCACCCTGGTGGGAGCGGCGGGTACCCTGCTCACCGTGCTCATGGCCCGGGCCATGAACCGCTCGGTGTGGAGCGTGCTGGTGGGTGGGTTCGGCGTGGAGCAGGAGGCGGGCGAGGTCAAGGGGAGCCTCAAGCCCATTGACGTGGAGGACGCCGCCGTCATGCTGGCCTATGCCAGCAAGGTGGTCTTCGTCCCCGGCTACGGCATGGCCCTCTCCCAGGCCCAGCACAAGGTGAAGGAGCTTGCCGACCTCCTCGAGGCCCGGGGGGTGGAGGTGAAGTTCGCCATCCACCCGGTGGCGGGGCGGATGCCCGGGCACATGAACGTCCTCCTGGCCGAGGCCGGGGTGGACTACGACAAGCTCAAGGACCTCGAGGAGATCAACCCCGAGTTCCCCACCGTGGACGTGGCCGTGGTCGTGGGGGCCAACGACGTGGTGAACCCCGCCGCCCGCCGCCCCGGGAGCCCCCTTTACGGCATGCCCATCCTGGACGTGGACAAGGCCAAGAACGTGATCGTGGTCAAGCGGGGCCAGGGCAAGGGCTTCGCCGGGGTGGAGAACGAGCTCTTCTACGCCGACAACACCCGGATGCTCTACGGGGACGCCCAGAAGGTCTTCACCGAGCTCACCCAGGCCCTGAAGAAGCTCTGACACCCCTTTTTCCCGAGGCCCTGGGGCTTGCCCCGGGGCTTCTTGACCTTTAGGGGCCCCCTTGCTATAGTGCCTAGTGCGGTCGGTCCGCGGTAGCTCAGCTGGTAGAGCGGCCGGCTGTTAACCGGTTGGTCGCAGGTTCGAATCCTGCCCGCGGAGCCAGATGGGGGCCTTAGGGCCCCCTGGGTCTTTTATTTGGGGGAGAAAAGGGGTATAATCCTCCTTCGTGCGGCCTGCCGGGCCCGGAAGGGAGGTGAAGATGCGCAAGTACGAGGTCAACATCATCCTGAGCCCCAACCTGGACCAGACCCAGCTCGCCTTGGAGAAGGAGATCATCGCCAAGGCCCTCGAGGCCCACGGGGCCAGGGTGGAGAAGGTGGAGGAGTGGGGGGTGCGCCGCCTGGCCTACCCCATCGCCAAGGACCCCCAGGGCTTCTTCCTCTTCTACCAGGTGGAGATGCCCGAGGACCGGGTCAACGCCCTGGCCCGGGAGCTCCGCATCCGCGACAACGTGCGCCGGGTGATGGTGGTGAAGAAGGCGGAGCCCCTCCTCACCAAAGCGTAAACTGTTCCCATGGCGCGAGGCCTGAACCAAGTATTCCTCATCGGCACCCTGACCGCCCGTCCCGACATGAAGTACACGGCGGGGGGACTGGCCATCCTGGACCTGAACCTGGCGGGCCAGGACATCTTCACGGACGAGTCTGGCCAGGAAAGGGAGATCCCCTGGTACCACCGGGTTAGGCTTCTGGGCCGCCAGGCGGAGATGTGGGGGGACCTTCTGGAAAAGGGCCAGCTCATCTTCGTGGAAGGGCGCCTGGAGTACCGCCAGTGGGAGAAGGACGGGGAGAAGAAAAGCGAAGTGCAGGTGCGGGCCGAGTTCATTGACCCCCTGGAGGGGAGGGGCCGGGAGACCCTGGAGGACGCCCGGGGCCAGCCCAGGCTCCGCCGGGCCCTGAACCAGGTGATCCTCATGGGCAACCTCACCCGGGACCCCGACCTCCGCTACACCCCTCAGGGGACGGCGGTGGTGCGCCTGGGCCTGGCGGTCAACGAGCGCCGCCGTGGCCAGGAAGCGGTAAATGCGGAGAGGACCCACTTCCTGGAGGTTCAGGCCTGGCGCGAGCTGGCGGAGTGGGCTTCGGAGCTTAGGAAGGGCGACGGGCTTTTGGTCATCGGCCGTTTGGTGAACGACTCCTGGACGAGCTCCAGCGGAGAGAGGCGCTTCCAGACCCGTGTGGAAGCCCTCAGGCTGGAGCGCCCCACCCGTGGGCCTGCCCAAGCCGGCGGAAGCAGGCCCCCCACGGTCCAGACGGGCGGGGTGGACATAGACGAAGGGCTGGAAGACTTCCCGCCGGAGGAGGATTTGCCGTTTTGAACGCGAAGAACGCTAAACCCAAGAAGGAGGCGCAGGCGCGCCGTCCCTCCAGGAAGGCCAAGGTCAAGGCCACCCTGGGGGAGTTTGACCTGAAGGACTACCGGAACGTGGAGGTGCTGAGGCGGTTCCTCTCGGAGACGGGGAAGATCCTTCCCCGCCGCCGCACGGGGCTTTCCGCCAAGGAGCAGCGCATCCTGGCCAAGACCATCAAGCGGGCCAGGGTCCTGGGGCTTCTGCCCTTCACGGAAAAGCTGGTGCGGAAATAGGGGGTGAACGGTGAAGGTCATCCTGCTTGAACCCCTGGAGAACCTGGGCGATGTGGGCCAGGTGGTGAAGGTGAAGCCTGGTTACGCCAAGAACTACCTCCTGCCTCGAGGCCTGGCGGTTTTGGCCACGGAGAGCAACCTGAAGGCCCTGGAGGCCAAGATCCGCGCCCAGGCCAAGCGCCTGGCGGAGAGGAAGGCCGAGGCCGAGAGGCTCAAGGAGATCCTGGAAAACCTCACCCTCACCATCCCGGTGCGGGCTGGGGAGAACAAGATCTACGGCTCCGTCACCGCCAAGGACATCGCCGAGGCCCTTTCCCGCCAGCACGGCATCACCATTGACCCTAAGCGCCTCAACTTGGAGAAGCCCATCAAGGAGCTGGGGGAGTACGTCCTCACCTACAAGCCCCACCCCGAGGTGGCCATCAGCCTCAAGGTGAGCGTGGTGGCCCAGTAGCGCTCTGCCGGCAGGCCGCCAGGGGCGGGGGTAACCCCGCCCTTTTTTGTGGCCCTGGCCTTGGAAGCCAAAGGGGCATGGCGTATGCTGAGGGGCGTGGAGTTCCTGGTGGAGGACCTGGGTCTCCTTCCCTACGGGGAGGCCTGGGCCTACCAGAAGGAGGTCCACCGGCAGGTGGTGGAGGGGAAGCGCCCCCCTACCCTCCTCCTCCTGGAGCACCCCCGGGTCATCACCCTGGGGCGGAAGGCCACGGGGGAGAACCTCCTCTTCCCCGAGAGCTGGTACCGGGAGCAGGGCTTTGCGCTCTACTGGGTGGAGCGGGGCGGGGACGTCACCTACCACGGGCCGGGGCAGCTG
>Ga0308405_1000552_pt1 | contig 21214 bp, 17 predicted proteins | sample HotsprSampleMS13_FD_203473 | JGI IMG/M metagenome (GOLD analysis project Ga0308405, IMG submission 203473) | Hot spring phototrophic mat microbial communities from Mushroom Spring, Yellowstone National Park, Wyoming, United States - 20060912_MS13 ...
CGCGACCCGGATCGTCGTGATGTCGCCCCGGCCCGGGCGGATCCTCGAGGTGATCGACAGCCCCTTGCCGGTCGACCGGCCGCTCGAGATCCGCGACAGCCCGGCCTTCCTCGAGGTGGCGCACCGGGTCCGCGAGGGTCTCCGGGCCGGCCATTCCTACGATTGAGCCCGGCTGCGGGAGACGACCGCGAGCGGCGGCGCCGCCGGAGACTCCGCTCGAACGCCCCGCGGCCCGCCGCGGGCCCGAGCGGAGCGGCCGAGGCTCAGCGGCCGACGAACCAGCGCAGGTCGGCCCGTTCGACCGGCCGCCGCGCGATGTCGCCCCAGCCGTAACCGAAGATCGCGATCCGATCGCGCTCGACGCGGACGTCGGTGCGCGGCACCGCGAGGAGGATCCAGCCCCAGCGCTCGTGCAAGCTCGCGGGCCAGTGCGCATCGAGCTCGGCCCGCGCGGTCCGCTCGATCGCCGCGGTCACCGCCTCGATCCCGTCGGACTCGACGCGCCGACGGCGGTCGACGAGCACGTAGGTCAAGGCCTCGCCGATCACGATCTCGGCCGGGTTGTGGCTGATCCGGCCGCCTTCCGCGCCGGGGCGGGCGTCCAGGACGTAGGCGATGAAATCCTCCCATCGCCCGTCCGGCAAGTAGGGCCGCACCGTCTGCTCGAAATGGCCGCGCGTGAGCCAGCCGAGCGGCACGAAGGCGCAAGGCTCACCCGTGAAGGGCGGCGGATCGACCGGCGGCGAGCCCACGGCCCGCAGATAAAAGTCCTGCGGCAAGCGGGTGAAGAAGCCGACGTTCTGCCGGTCGTAGAACAGCTGCAGTGGCCCCATCTGGGTCCCGTCGACCCAGAGGCGGCATTCCGTGCCACCCAGGCGGGCGAGGACCGCGGCCTCGGCGTACGCCGGGCCGCGCGAGCGGGTCAGTTCGAGCACCGAGGCGGCGTTGAACAGGAACATCGTCGCCAAAACCGCGGCAACCGTCGCCGCGAGCCGGTCGCGGCCCGCCTCGCCGAGGCGCCGTGCGACGTCCCGCACTGCGATCGCCGCCAAGAGGATCAACGGCGCCGAGGAGGGAATGAAGAATTTGTGGACGCTCGTATCCCACCAGCTGAAGAAGAGGAACAGGCAAACGAACATGGCGAGCAGCGTGGCCCGCTCGACGGCGAGATCGGCCCGGCGAACGAGCTGGACGAGGTTCCAGAGCAGGGTGGCCGCGATGGCGGTGCCGCCGAGGATCGCGATCGGCAGCTGATCGAACGGCGGCAAGAGCGGCAGCGTGAGGGCCTCGGGGAGCAGGACCAGCGCCTTCAACTGCGACCAGACCGCCCGCACGAGCCGACCGAAGCTCAGGAGATTGGCCGTGCTACCCCAGTCGGTGAGCGGCCGGTCGGTGATCTCCAGAACCCAGCGGAGGAAGCCTTCGACCGTCCAGGGCCGGGCACCGCCCCAGCCATAGGCGATCAGGAACCCCCCGAGCACGATCCCGCCCGCAACGGCATAGAGCGCGAAGAGCTGGCGCCAAGCGCCGGGACCCCAGCGACCGAGGACGAGAAGCCCGAAGGGCACGAGCAGGACGACGCTCCCCAAGTGGAAGAAGCAGGCGAGGGCCCAGAACAGCGCGGCGAGCACGATCCGGCCGCCGTGCAAGACCGGGCCGGCGGTCGCCAGCAGCGCGAGCGCCAGCATCGTCGCCCCGACGGTCGGCACGTAGACCTCGGGCTGCCCGGCATAGACCCAGTAGCCGTGGGCGACCCCGAGCCCGATCGCGCTCGCGAGCCCGCCGGCGTGCGAGCCGAGCCAGGCTCGGGCCACGAGGAAAGTCGCGACGACCCCGGCCGTCGCCCAAACGCCGATGTAGAGCGTAGCCGAGCAGAACAGGTCGCAGTCGCCGAGCGACGAGAACAGGCTCCACGCCATGCCGATCATCGAGGCGTGGAGGAGGTGCGGCGGATAGAAGCCCGGATCGGCGAAGGTCGAGCGGCGGGCCGCCTCCATGTAGTGAATGGCGTTGTCACTGAACTCGAGCGGCCTGAACGTAAAAAAGAACAAAAATACGATCGCCGTGAGCACGACGACGACAAGAACACCTGGTATAGCCTGCTCGCCCAGCGATCGCTTCTTGACGCCACTAACCATGAAGATGCTCCACAACCGATCGGTTCAGGAAGAAATGAAGCAGATGGTGGGTACCACTCGCTGTTGCCCCGGTCAAGCACGCGACCGGCGAGGTCGCTCGTCGGCCGCTCACCTTCGACCCGCCGATCGCGCCTCCGGACGGGCCGCCCGACCGGCTCGGCCCCGAACCTCCCGGCCCGCCGCGAGACGCCCCGGAGGATCGGGTTGCGGCGGGCGGCCGCGCCCCTCACACGTCCAGGTTGACGACCTTCAAGGCGTTTTCCTGGATGAAGGCGCGCCGCGGGTCGACCACGTCGCCCATCAAGGTGGAGAAGATCTCGTCGGCTTCGTCGGCGTGCTCGATCTTGACCTGGAGAAGCGAGCGGCGCGCCGGGTCGAGCGTGGTCTCCCAGAGCTGCTCGGGGTTCATCTCACCGAGCCCCTTGTAGCGCTGGATCGAAAGCCCCTTCTTGGCGAGCTCGACGATGCCACCCAGGAGATCCCGGGCGCCGTGCACGGGCCGCCGTTCGCCTTTGCGCTCGAGCCGGGCGGGCTCCGCCAGGATCGGCCGCAAAGGTGCCAGCACCTCGCCAAGGCGGCGCGCCTCGTGGCTGCCGGCGAGCGCGGGATCGAGCCGGTGCCGTTCGCGCCGCTCGCCGCGCTGCAGCTGGAAAACGAGTCCGCCCGCCTCGTCGCGCACCACCTGGACCACGCCGGCCCCGGCGCGGGCGAGCCGCTCGGCCACCCGGCAGCCGAGCTCGAGCGCGCCGGCCGGATCGGCGAGCCGCGCGGGGTCGAACCCGCCGTCGAGGGCGAGCGCTTCGACGAGCTCGGCGGGCAGGCGCCGGGAGAGCGCGCCGAGTGGTCCGCGCGCCGCCCGCGCGACACTCACGAGCTCGGCGAGCGCCGCGCCCTCGACCAGGCTGCCGGAGGCCGTGACCAGCCGCGCCTCCTCGAGGCCCTGACGGACGAGCAGGTCCTCGAGGGCCGCATCGTCCTTGACGTAGTCGATCTTCTGGCCGCGCTTGACGCCGTAGAGCGGCGGCTGGGCGATGAACAGATGACCCTTCTCGATGATCTCCGGCAAATGGCGGTAGAAGAAGGTCAACAAGAGCGTCCGGATGTGCGAGCCGTCGACATCGGCATCGGTCATGATCGCGATCGTGTGGTAGCGCAATTTCGTGATGTCGAAATCGTCGCGGATGCCGGTCCCGAGCGCGGTGATGAGCGTGCCGATCTCCTGGCTCGAGAGCACCTTGTCGATGCGGGCCCGCTCCACGTTCAAGATCTTGCCCCTGAGCGGCAGGATCGCCTGGAACGCCCGGTCACGGCCCTGCTTGGCCGAGCCGCCGGCCGAATCGCCCTCGACGATGAAGAGCTCGGCCTTGGCCGGGTCGCGCTCCTGGCAGTCGGCGAGCTTGCCCGGCAGGTTGGCGACATCCAGCGGGCTCTTGCGGCGGGTGAGTTCACGCGCACGACGCGCCGCTTCGCGCGCCGTCGCGGCCTCGACGACTTTGGTGAGGATCGCCTTGGTTTCCAGCGGATGCTCCTCGAGCCACCGCCCGAGCTGCTCGCGCACGACTTGCGCGACCACGGGCGTGACCTCGGAGCTCACGAGCTTCTCTTTCGTTTGGGACGAGAATTTCGGATCCGGCACCTTGAGCGAAAGGACGCACGTCAGGCCCTCGCGCATGTCCTCGCCGGTGAGCTGGACCTTCTCGCGCTTGGTGATGCCGAGGCTTTCGGCCGCGGCGTTCAAGGTCTGGGTCAAGGCCTGACGGAAGCCCGTGAGATGAGTCCCGCCGTCGCGCTGCGGGATGGTGTTGGTGAAGCAGAGCTGGGTCTCGTGGTAGCCGTCGTTCCACTGGAGTGCGGCCTCGACCACGATCCCGTCGCGCTCGCCCTTGATCAGGATCGTCGGATGGAGCGCCTGCTTGGCCCGGTCGATCCACTGCACGTAAGCGACGAGCCCACCCTCGTAGTGCAGGAGCTCGCGCTTCGGCGGGTCGACTCGGCGATCCTCGAAGAGGATCCTGATGCCGGGATTGAGGAAGGCGAGCTCGCGCAAACGATGTTCGATCGTCTGCGCGGAGAACTCGGTACGCGAGAAGACCTCGGGTGAGGGCAGAAACGTGACCTCGGTGCCGCGCCTATCGCCCTGAGGGCCCACGGCCGCGAGCGGCGCCACCGGCACGCCGCCCTTCTCGAAGCGGATGAAATGTTCCGCACCGTCCCGCCAGATCCTGAGCTCCAGCCAATCGGACAGCGCGTTGACGACCGAGACGCCGACGCCGTGCAGGCCGCCAGAAACCTTGTAGGCGCCGGAGCCGAATTTGCCGCCGGCGTGCAGCACCGTCATGATGACCTGGGCGGCCGAGACCCCCTGTTCGGGATGGATGTCGACCGGGATGCCGCGGCCATTGTCCCGGACCGTGCAGGAGCCGTCCGGGTTGAGGATCACCTCGATCCGATCGGCATGGCCGGCGAGCGCCTCGTCGACCGCGTTGTCGACGACCTCGAAGACCATGTGGTGCAGGCCCGAGCCGTCGTCGGTGTCGCCGATGTACATGCCCGGCCGCTTGCGCACCGCGTCCAGGCCTTCGAGGACCTGGATCGATTGCGCCGTGTAGGCATCCGCCTCAGCGGGCGCCGTGCGAGGCTCGTTCATGGCCGACGATCGTCCCGTTGTCGATCTCGAGGAAGGTGGCGCGGCCGTCGAGGGCCGCGAACAGGCCGCGCTCGGTGCCGGACAACCACGCCTGAGCGCCGAGCTCGTCGAGCGCACGGGCGAGAGCGGCTCGCCGCCCGACATCCATGTGGGCCGTCACCTCGTCCAAGAGAAGGATCGGAAGCTCGCCCAGAAGCGAGGCGCGTAGCCGCGCATGGGTGAGCAGGAGGCCCACGAGGAGCGCCTTCTGCCGACCGGTCGAGCAGGCGGCGGCCGGCTCGCCGCTCGCCGCGTCGTGGACGATGAGGTCGCTGCGGTGCGGCCCGTGCGCCGCCCCGCCGGTCGCCGCGTCGAGCTCGCGCGAGGCGGCGAGGGCAGCCGCGAACCGCTCTTCGACCCGGGCCGCGGGCTCCTCCTCGAGCCAGCGCTCGACCTCGCCCTCGAGCGCCAGCCTCGCGCCCGGGAGTGGCCCGGCCTCGGCCGCTCCGGTCCGTTGGAGCGCCGCCACGAGCTGGCGGCGGGCGGCGGCCACCGCGACACCGGCCGCGGCGATCCGCGCCTCGAGGGCGGAAAGCCAAGCCGAGTCGCGGCGCTCGCTGCGCAACAGCGCGGCGCGGTCGCGCAACAAGCGTTCGTAAGTCGCGACGTGCGCCGCGTGCTCGGGATCGAGTGTGAGCGTGAGCCGGTCGAGGAAGCGGCGGCGCTCGGCCGGGCCCTCCAGGAACAGGCGGTCTTCGGCAGGTGTCAGCCAGAGCATGGCGACGAGCTCGGCGCGCCGGGCGCGGTCGCGCAGCGGGCGGCCGTCGACCGTGACGGCGCGGCGCTCGCCGCCCGGCTCGCGGCCGACCGCGAGCTCGAAGGCGCCGTGGCGGCCGGAAAGCCGCGCGGCCACCGCCCAGGGTCCGCCGCCGGGCCGGCGGTCGAGTTCGCCAGGTGCGGCCCGCCGCAGGCCTCGCCCCGGGGCGAGGAGCGAAAGCGCCTCTAAAAGGTTCGTCTTCCCGGCGCCGTTGGGGCCCACGAGCACGACCGGGCCCGGCGGTAGGACGAGGTCGAGCCGGCCCCAGTTGCGGAAATCGCGCAACCGCAGCCGCTCGACCGCGAGCGCCGCGACCGCTGCCGGCCGGACCTCCGGAAGCGCTCCGCCCATCAAACCCGCATGGGCATCAAGACGAACAAAAGCGCCGGGTCGGCCGGATCCTTCATCACGGTCGGTGCCGCCGCATTGGCCATCTCGATCCTGAGCTCCGGCCCCTCGATCTGCGCCACCATGTCGAGCACGTAGCGGGCGTTGAAGCCGATCTCGAGTGGCTCGCCCTGCCAGACGCAGTCGAGCTCTTCTTCGGCCCGGCCCAGCTCGGGGCTCACGGCCGAGACCGTCACCCGGCCGGTCTCGAAGGCGAGCTTGATCGGCCGCGCTTTTTCCATCGAGATCGTCGCGACACGGTCGACCGCCTCGGCGAAAGCTTTGGTGGCGAGTACCGCGATCCGCTCGTTGTTCGTGGGGATCACGCGCTCGTAGTCCGGGAAGGTTCCGTCGATCAGCCGCGAGAGGAGCCGCGCGCTTGCGGAAGCGAGCTCGATCCGAGAGGCCGAGACCGCCACGCGAACGGGTTCCTCCACCCCTTCGACGAGCTTGCGGAGCTCGCCCACGGTCTTGCGCGGCACGATCACGGGCGGCATGCGCTCCGCACCGGGCGGCAGCGCCACCTCGATCCGGGCGAGGCGGTGCCCGTCGGTGGCGACACCCCTGAGGCTGCGCGTCGCACCCGCACCGGCCACGTGGAAATGGATTCCGTTCAAATAATAGCGGGTCTCCTCGGTCGAGATCGCAAAGCGCGATTTGTCGATCAACTTCACGAGGTCGGCGGGTGCGATCTCGAAGCGGACCTCGAGCGCGTCGCCGCCGACCGCCGGGAACTCGTCGACGGGAAGGGTCGGGAGCACGAAACGCGAGCGGCCCGCCCGGAGCTCGAGCTCGGCCGACCCCGGCTGCTGCTCGAGCGTGACCGCGGCATTCTCCGGCAGCTTGCGGACGATGTCGAAGAGGGTGTGGGCGGGCACGGTGGTGGCGCCGCGCCGGCCGACTTCGGCAGGCTCGCGGGCGAGGAGGGTGAGGTCGAGGTCGGTCGCCACGAGCTCCAGGCCGTCGCCGGCCACGAGCTTGACGTTGTTCAATATCGGGATCGTGGTCCGGCGCTCGACCACGTTCTGCACGTGGCCGAGCGAGCGGAGCAGGGCGGCGCGCTCGATTACCAGCTTCATGGACGACCCATCCGCGCTCGGGCCCGGCACGGCCAGGACCCGCCCCGAACCGGCTCGGGGGACGGCACGCTAGCAGAAAAGCCGGGCGAGGTTGACCCTTTTGCGGCTCGCCCGGCGGCTCAGGCCTGCAGCCGTCGCTTGATGGCCTCGACGTCCTCGGCGAGCTGGCGGTCCTCGGCCTGCAGCCGCTCGATCTGCCGCACGGCGTGCATGACGGTCGTGTGGTCGCGCCCGCCGAAGCGCCGGCCGATCTCCGGCAGCGAGCGCGGCGTCAGCATTTTGGCGAGGTACATCGCGACCTGGCGCGGACGGGCGACCTGGCGCTGCCGCCGGGCGGAGGTCATGTCGGCCATCCGGAGCCCGTAATATTCGACGACGGCCTTCTGGATCTCCTCGATCGTGATCCGCCGGTCGGCAGCCCGCAGCACGTCCTTCAAGATCTCCTGCGCCATCTCGATCGAGACCGGCTGGCGGGTCAGGTTCGCCTGCAGGACGATCCGGTTGAGCGCGCCTTCGAGCTCGCGGACGTTGCTCGTGATCCGGCTCGCCAGGAACTCGAGAACCCGGAGCGGCACGTCGACACCGCACGCCTCGGCCTTGGTCTGCAGGATGCCGAGCCGGAGCTCGTAGGTCGTGGGATGGATGTCGGCCACGAGCCCCCAGGAGAGTCGCGAGCGGATCCGCTCCTCGAGCCCGTCGAGATCGGAAGGGCTGCGGTCGGCGCTGATCACGATCTGCCGGCCGCGCTCGACCAGCGCGTTGAAAGTGTGGAAGAACTCCTCCTGGGTCGAATCCTTGCCGGTGATGAACTGCAGATCGTCGACCATCAGGAGATCGACCGAGCGGAACAGCTCCTTGAAGGGGATCGTGTCCTTCGAGCGCAGCGCCAAGATGAATTGGTACATGAATTTCTCGGCGGTCAAATAGACCACCCGCCGGCTCGGATCACGCTGCCGGACCCGCCAGCCGATCGCGTGCATGAGGTGGGTCTTGCCGAGACCGACCCCGCCGTAGAGGAACAAGGGATTGAAGGGTGGCGTGTTCGACATCGCCACCTTCTCGGCGGCGGCGACCGCGAACTCGTTCGGCTTGCCGATCACGAAGGTCTCGAAGGTGAGCCTCGGATCGAGCCGCGCCCCGAGCTCGTCGTCGGCCGGCTCGTTCGCGGGCTCGAGCGGCGCGACGGGGAGGCGAGCCGGCGACGCCGCCGGCTCCCCGCCGGGCGGGCGCACGGCTAACGTGATCGAGCGAACCGAGGGATTGAGCCGAGTCCAAAGGGCGCGGATCCGATCGGCGTAGTTGGCGACGATCCAGTCGCGCATGAACTGGGTCGGCACCGCGAGCACCACCCGATCACCCGCGAGCTCGACCAGGTCGAGCGGCTTCAGCCAGGTGCCGAACGCGGTATCGCCCAGCTCGGCCCGTAGCAGCGTGCGGACCTGCTGCCACTGTTGTTGGACCTCGCCCGGCGCTGCGCCCATCCGCCCCTCGGCGGTCCCCCGTCCCGCCACAGAAGAGGCCAACGACTGCCCCATCCGCAAGGCCATCCTGCCCCTCCCGACAACCCGACGCACCGACTTGGCCGCGGTCGCCCACGGCCCGGAAGCGGCCCGCCCCGAGAACCGCTTCTCAAGCACAGGTAGAACGATCCGACGCACGACACGCCACGACGGATCGCGAAGAACTTTTCCGCTGAACCAGTTCGGTTCAAGTATTTACAAGTCAAGCCCCAGAAACGTCACCCGACTTGTCAGAGGCAGAAGCCTAAGGATCGCGCTCGGAACGCGCAAGGCGATCGAAACGAGAACGAGGCAGTTCGCCTTCTAGTTGACACTGCGTCGACCCGGCAACCCCCTTTCGCGCGGTGACGCGTACACGTACACGCGCCGTCGCTCGACGACGACGGCGCGGCGGTAGCGCTACGGTTTCGCTGCCACGGAAGGAACCGCGCCGACCGAAGTCGGCGCGATCTGGCTGCCGCTCAGGCCGGCGGTCGCTGCAGGTCGAGCGCCTTGATCCGCTGCGCCAGCCGAGAGATCTTGCGTGAGGCGGTATTCAAGTGCAGCACGCCCTTGCTCACGCCGCGCCGGATTTCCGGCTCGGCGAGCGCGAACGCGACCTTGGCAGCCGCTACGTCGCCCGCGGCCAACGCCGCCTCCACCTTGCGCACGAAGGTCTTGATGCGGCTCTTGCGGCTCTTGTTGATCAGCGCGCGCTTCGCCGCCTGCCGGGCTCGTTTACGCGCCGAGGGAGTGTTCGCCACGGAAACCGTCTCCACGGATTTCGGAGCGCGGTGGATAGCGGCCGACCCGCCGCGCGTCAACCGCGTGGCCGCCGCACCAACGGGTCCCGCCCGAGGCGCTGCGGCCCACTCGAGGCGCCGAACGTCAGCGGTGGACGAAGGCCGGCGCCCGCTTCTCGACGAAGGCGCTCATCCCCTCCTTTCGATCGGCCGTCGCGAAGGTCGCGTAGAAAACCCGCTGCTCGAAGCGGATCCCTTCCGCGAGCGTCGTCTCGAAGGCGACGTTGACCGCTTCCTTGGCCAGCCGAACGATCGGTTGCGACTTTTTCGCGATCTCCTCACCGAGCGCGATCGCTTCGTCGAGCAGTTTGGCGAGCGGGACGACCCGGGCGACGAGGTTCGACCGCTCGGCCTCTTCCGCGCTCATGAGGCGGCCCGTGAGGATCATCTCCATGGCCTTGGATTTGCCGATCGCGCGGGTGAGCCTCTGCGTTCCGCCGACCCCCGGGATCGTCCCGAGATTGATCTCGGGCTGACCGAACCGGGCGTTGTCGGCGGCGATGATGATGTCGCACATCATGGCGAGCTCGCAGCCCCCGCCCAAGGCATAGCCCGCGACCGCCGCGATCAGTGGTTTCTTGTGTCGGGCGATCTTGTTCCACGCGCCCACGAAGTCGCTCTCCAAGGCCTGGGCGAAGTCTTTTTCGAGCATCTCCTTGATGTCGGCACCGGCAGCGAACGCCTTTTCCGAGCCGGTGATCACCACCGCCGCGACGGCCGAATCGGCGTCGAAGGCCGTGAGCGCCGCCTCGATCTCGGCGATGACCTGACTGTTGAGAGCATTGAGTTGTTTCGGCCGATTGATCGTGACGAGCCCCACGGGCCCACGCTTTTCGACCAGGATCGTCTCGTACGCCATGAATCCGTCTCCATGCCCGCACCTCGAAGGTGCCGGCTCGACCGCCCGCCGGCGCACGGAGCCCGCGGCCCCGGCACGGCCGCGGCTTCTTGCCCGAGCCGCCGGCCGCCGTCCAGCGCCGGCCCGAGGGCCGGCTCAGCGCTGGCACCGGCTGCAGAAATAGGTCGCCCGACCGGCCAAGACGATCCGCCGGATCGGCCGACCGCAGCTCGGGCAGGGCTCGCCCTCCCGCTCGTAGACCAGGAAATCGTTCTGGAAGCTGCCGAGCTCGCCGTTCGCCTGGACATAGTCGCGCAGCGTGGTGCCGCCCTTGGCGATCGCCGCCTCCAGCACCTCCCGCACGGCGCCCGCGAGCCGGTCCGCCCGTTCGGAGCCCACCGTCCGGGCGAGCCGCCTCGGCGAGAGCCGGGCCCGGAACAAGGCCTCGTTGGCGTAGATGTTCCCCACACCGACGATGAGCCGCTGGTCCATGAGCGCACTCTTGAGGGGCAGCCGGCGGCCCTGGAACAGGCTCCGCAGGAGACGACCGTCGAACCCCGGCTCGAGCGGCTCGACCCCCAAACCGCGGAGCAAGGGGTGCTCGTCGAGCCGCGCGCTCGGCCAGAGATCGACCGTGCCGAAGCGCCGTGGGTCCACGAAGCGCAGGACCGTGCCGCCTTCGAAGCGGAAGGTCAGGTGCTCGTGCGGGCCGCGCGGTGGGCCGTCGAGCACGAGTCGCCCGGACATCCCGAGATGCAGGAGCAGCGTCCAGCCGTCGTCGAGGGCGGCGAGGAGATATTTGGCGCGCCGGCCGAACCTCACCGTACGACGGCCGACGAGCCGGCTCGCGAGCCGTTCGGGCAGGGGGAAGCGCAGGTCGGCTCGGCGTTGCTCGACCCCGGCGATCCGTGTGCCCGTCAGGCGCACCGCGAGCCCGCGTCGGATCGTCTCGACCTCGGGCAATTCCGGCAAAGGAGCCTCTCCGCGCCTTGCCCGTGCGCCGGCCGCCGCCTACATCGCGCCGGTCGCAACGGAGCGGTCGCTGTCTGCATGAGCGAGCAGGACCCCGCAAGCGCCGCCGCCCGGCTCGCCGCTTCCTTCGGTTTCGAGCCGGTCGATCCGGCGCAGAAGGCCCCCAGGGTTCGCGCCGTGTTCGAGCGGGTCGCCTCCCGCTACGACCTCATGAACGACCTCATGAGCGCGGGCGTCCACCGGCTCTGGAAAGAAGCGCTGCTCGACTGGCTGATGCCGCGCCCGGGCATGCACCTGCTCGACGTCGCGGGCGGTACCGGCGACGTCGCGATGCGCTTCCTGGCCCGGCTCGACGGCCGCGGTCGGGTGACGGTCGTCGATGCCAATCCGGCGATGGTCCGGGTCGGGCGCGACCGCGCGCTCGACGCGGGCTGGCTCGCCGAGATCGACTGGGTGGTAGGCGACGCCGAACGGCTACCGCTCCCGGATCGCTCGATCGGGGCGTGTACGATCGCCTTCGGGATCCGCAACGTGACGCACATCGACCGGGCACTCGCCGAAATCCGGCGGGTGCTCGTCCCCGGCGGCCGCTTCCTCTGCCTCGAATTCTCGAAGCTCGCGCTCCCGCTCCTGGAGCCGCTCTACGATCTCTACTCCTTCGCCGTCCTGCCGGCACTCGGCGGGCTGGTCGCCGGCGATGCCGCGAGCTATCGCTATCTCGCCGAGAGCATCCGCCGCTTCCCCGATCAGGAAACCTTCGCCGCCCTGATCGAAGCGGCCGGGCTCGAACAGGTGCGCTTTCGCAATCTCTCGGGCGGGATCGCCGCGATCCACTCCGCTTGGCGGCTCTGAGACGCAATGCTGAGGGGCGCGCGCAATCTGGCGCGGCTCGTGGCCTGCGCCCGCTGCCTCGCCCGCCACAATGCGCTCTTCCCCATGGAGCTCGTCCCGCAGCTCCATCCGCTGCTGCGGGTCGCCGAGCGGTTCGTCGATCGCGACGCCCCGGGCCGCCCGGGCGAGCGCCTCGCCCGGGCTCTGCAGGAGATGGGCCCGGCCTTCATCAAGCTCGGCCAGTCGCTCTCGACCCGCGCCGATCTCTTGGGCGAGGCCATCGCGCGCGACCTCTCGCTCCTCCAGGACCGGCTGCCTCCTTTCCCGGCGGCCGAGGCCCGGGCGATCGTGGAGCGCGAGCTCGAGCAGCCGCTCGAAGCCCTCTTCACGAGCTTCGACGATCATCCGGTGGCCGCCGCCTCGATCGCGCAGGTGCACTTCGCGACCACGACCGAAGGCGAGCATGTCGCGGTCAAGATCCTCCGCCCCGGGATCGAGGAGGCGATCGGCCGCGACCTCGACTTCTTTCTCTGGCTCGCCGAGTGGGCCGAGCGGCTGCACCCGCCCCTACGGCGTTACAAACCGGTCGAAGCGGTGCGCTTCTTGGCTCGTTCGACGCGCCGCGAGATGGACCTCCGCCTCGAGGCGGCGGCCGCTGCCGAGTTCGCCGAGAACAACAAGGACGCGGTGGGCTTCCGTGTGCCGCGGGTCGATTGGCGGCGGACCGGACGGCGGGTCGTCACCTTCGAGCGCGTCGAGGGCCTGCCGGCCGACGAGCGCGAGCGGCTCCTGGCCGCCGGGCTCGATCCCGACGCCATCCTCGAGCGGGCGGCCGTCGTCTTCTTCAATCAAGTGTTCCGCGACGGCTTCTTCCACGCCGACATGCACCCCGGCAACATGCTCATCGACCCGAAGACGGGCGACATCGTGGCCCTCGACTTCGGGATCATGGGCAGGCTCGAGCTCGCCGACCGACGCAACCTCGCCGAGGTGCTCTTGGGCTTCCTCGAGCGCGATTATGCACGGGTCGCCGACGTCTTCTTCCGCGCGGGCTTCCTGCCGCCCGATCAGGACCGCGCCGCCTTCACCCAGGCCTGCCGGGCGCTCGGCGAGCCGATCTTGGGCCTGCCCTTGAACGAGATCTCCTTCGGCCGGCTGTTGGGCCAGCTCCTCTCGACCGCCGAGGAATTCGAGATGGAGACCCAGCCGCAGCTCCTCCTCCTGCAGAAGACCATGGTGGTCGCCGAAGGGGTCGGCCGCGCCTTGAACCCCTCCGTCAACATCTGGACGCTCGCCCGGCCGCTCGTCGAGCAGTGGATGCGCGAGAACCTCGGCCCCGAGGCGCAACTGCGCGAGGCCCTCGTCGAGGGGGTTTCGACGCTCCGCCGGCTGCCAGGCACCCTCGGTCGCCTCGAGCGGTTGCTCGAAGCCGGGCCCACGCGTACCGTCCCGCCCCCGGGCGAGCGCGCAAGCGACCGGCTCGGCTGGCTCCTCGCTCTGCTGCTGGGCCTCCTTCTCGGCCTTGCCTTGCGCTGACGGGCGGGCACACTCGCCACCGCGGCCCGGGGGTGCCCTTTGTCCGGTGAGCGCGTCCTCTTGGTGATCGGCGGCGGGATCGCCGCCTACAAGTGTCTCGATCTCATCCGCCGGCTCGACGAGCACGGCGTGGCGGTGCGCTGCGTGCTCACCGCCGCGGCCAAAGAGCTCGTGAGTCCGCTCGCCGTGGCGGCCCTTTCGCACGGGAAAGTCTTCGACGAACTCTTCTCGCTCACCGACGAGGCCGAGATGGGCCACATCCGGCTCTCGCGGGAGGCCGATCTCGTGGTCGTCGCACCCGCCACGGCCGATCTCCTCGCCAAGATGGCGAACGGACTCGCCGACGATCTGGCCTCGACGCTTCTGCTCGCCACCGACAAGCCGGTGCTCGTGGCCCCGGCCATGAACCCGCGCATGTGGGCGCATCCCGCGACCCGCCGCAACGTCGAGCGGCTGCGGGCCGACGGGGTTACCATCCTGGGTCCTGCCGCAGGCGATACGGCCTGTGGCGAAGTCGGCACCGGCCGGATGGTCGAGCCGACGGAGCTCGTGGAAGCGATCCTCGCGCGGCTACGCGCCGGCCCCCGCCCGCTCGCGGGCCTGCGCGCGCTCGTCACGAGCGGTCCGACCCACGAGCCGATCGACCCCGTGCGTTTCATCGCCAACCGGAGCTCGGGCCGCCAAGGTCACGCGATCGCCGCGGCCCTCGCGCGCGCCGGTGCCGAGGTGACACTCGTGAGCGGCCCCGTGACGATCCCCGACCCCGAGGGGGTACGAACCGTCCACGTCGAAACGGCCCGCGAGATGGCGGAGGCGTGTCTCGCCGCATTGCCGGTCGACATCGCGGTCTGTGCCGCGGCCGTCGCGGATTGGCGGCCCGAGGAGGTCCCCGCGCACAAGATCAAGAAGATGCCCGGGGGGCCGCCGCCGACACTTCGGCTCGCGGAAAATCCCGACATCCTGGCGACCCTCGCCCGTCACCCGACCGCCCGGCCGCGACTGGTCGTGGGCTTCGCCGCCGAGACCGGCGATCTCGAAACCGAGGCGCGCGCCAAGATGGCCAAGAAGGGCTGCGATTGGATCCTCGCCAACGACGTCTCGGAGGGCACGACCGTGTTCGGTGGGGCGCGCAACCGGATCCTGTTGATCACCGGCGACGGTCCGGCCGAGGCTTGGCCCGAACTCGCGAAAGAGGAAGTCGCCCGCCGCCTCGTCGAGCGGATCGCCGCGATGTTCGCGGGGGGACGCTCGTGAGCACGCCCGTCCGGGTTCCCGTCGAGCGGTTGCCGCACGGGCGCGACCTACCCTTGCCGGCCTACGCGAGCGCCGGAGCCGCCGGGCTTGACCTTTGGGCGGCGTTGCCCGAGGACCGCCCCTTGACCCTTCGCCCGCTGGAGCGCGCCCTCGTCCCGACCGGCCTGCGCCTGGCGCTGCCCGAGGGCTTCGAAGCGCAGGTGCGGCCGCGCTCCGGCCTCGCGCTGCGGCATGGCCTCACCGTGCTCAACGCCCCCGGCACGATCGACAGCGATTATCGCGGCGAGGTCGCCGTCCTCCTCGTCAATCTGGGCAGCGAGCCCGTCACGATCCGGCGCGGCGAGCGGATCGCCCAGCTCGTCCTCGCGCCGGTGAGCCGGCTCACCTGGGAGGAGCGGTCGGTCGAGGTGGCCGAGACCGGGCGCGGCTCGGGCGGCTTCGGCTCGACCGGGACCGCCGCCGCGCCCGGCGAGGCCGGAGGCCGCAACTGATGCGTAGCCTGCCCGGGCTCGACCGCCGGCTCCAGCTCGCCGTGGCCGCGGTGCTCGACATCGCGCTGCACGGCGGTCGCGAGCCGGTGCAGAGCAAGGACACTGCGGCCCGCCTCGGCCTGCCCCGCCGCCACCTCGAGCAGCTCATGCAGCAGCTCGTCCGCGCCGGGCTGCTCAAGGGCGTGCGCGGGCCCCGCGGCGGCTATCGGCTGGCCCGCGAGCGCCGGCGGATCAGCCTCGCCGACCTCTTGCTCGCCCTCCAAGGGGAGCGGGCCGCGGCCGAGGCCGACGAGCCGGTCCCGCCGCTCGTGGCCGATGTGCTCGCTCCCCTCTGGGCCGAGCTCGAAGCCCTCCTGGTCGAGCGGCTCGCCGCCGTCTCGCTCGAATCGCTGTGCGAGCGGGCGGCCGCGGCCGGCCGCGCCCCACCGCAGCCCGACGTCGACTTCGTCATCTGACCCACCCGGGCCGCGCGCTGCGGCCGATCGGCGCGATCGACACCGCCGCATGTGCGCCCGGCTTTTTCGCAGCGGCGAAAAGCGCCCGCCTGCCTTATTTCGGGTGACGAGCGACCTGCGAGCTTCGCCTCGATGACCGATTCCCCAGCCTTGGCGAACCCCGTCCCGGCGATCGGCCGGGCGGTGGCCCTGGCGCTTCTGTCGTACGCCTGCTTTTCGACCGCCGATGCGCTGGTCAAGCTCGCTGCGGCGCGCCTGCCGGTCGAGCAGATAGCACTCCTCATGAGCGGCTTCGCCCTCCTCCCCGTGCTCTTGCTCGCCCGTGGGGTCGGCGGGCTCGCAGCGCTCCGGGTGCGCCGGCCGGGGCTCGTCTTGGCCCGCGGCGTCTTGACCGCGCTTTGCGCGCTCGCCGCTTGGCGGGCCTTCGCGCTCCTGCCCTTGGCCGACGCCTACGCCATCCTCTTCCTCGCCCCGATCCTGGTGACCGCCTTCTCCGCCCTGTTCTTGGGCGAGCCGGTCGGGATCCGCCGCTGGTCGGCAGCTGCGGTGGGCTTTTTGGGCGTGCTCGTGATGGTCCGCCCGGATTTCGAGGTGATCGGGCTCGGCCATCCTCTGGCCTTGGCCGCGGCGACCTTCGGTGCCGCTTCGTTCTGCGTGCTCAAGAAGATCGGCAACGGCGAGACCAGTGCCGCCATCCTCCTCGTGCTCTTCCTGTCGATCGCGGCGATCGCCGCCCCGGGCGCGATCCTCGCCTGGCGCCCGCTCGCCGGCGAGGATCTCCTCTGGGTGGCCATGGCCGGGCTCCTGCAGGGGAGCGGGCAAGCCGCCCTCGTGCTCGCCACACGCGAGGCCCCGGCCTCGGTCGTGGCGCCTTTCCAATACAGCCAGATGCTCTGGGCGGTGCTGTTGGGCCTCCTGGTGTTCGGCGATCGGCCGACGCCCATGCTGTTCGTCGGCATGGCGCTCGTGGTGGCGAGCGGCCTTTACATCCTCTGGCGCGAGCGGGTCCGGCGCGGCACCGTCACGCTCGGTGCCGCCCGCGGCGAGGTCCCGGCCCGCGCCGCCCGCTGACCCGGTCGGACCGAGCCATCGCAGTTCCGGGCGAGTTGGCTCGAGAGCGTGCTTCAAAGCTGTCGCGGCGCGGGCTAAGGCTGAGGAGGCCGGGTATCCTCCCGGTGCCGCGAGCCGCCGTCTCCCGCCCTTGCACTGCCTTCTCGTCTATTGCCACCCCTGCCCCGAGAGCTTCACAGCCGCGGTCCGCGACCGGGTGATTCGCGGCCTCGAGCGGGCCCGCCACCGGGTCGAGCTCTTGGACCTCTACGCCTCGGGCTTCACCGCGGTGATGGATGCCGAAGAGCGCCGCCGCTACCACGAGTCGGGCGTCAACGAGCAGCCGGTGCGCGAGCATCTCGAGCGGCTGCGCCGGGCCGAGGGGCTCGTCTTCGTCTACCCGACCTGGTGGTACGGGCAGCCGGCGCTCCTCAAGGGCTGGCTCGATCGGGTCTGGGTGCCGCACGCCACCTTCACGATGCCCGAAGGCGGCAAGCCGATCGGCCGGGTACTCACCAACATCCGGCTGATCGCGGCGGTCAGCACGCTCGGCTCGCCCTGGTGGTGGTGGACCTTCCTGGGACAGCCGGGTCGGCGTCAGTTGCTCACCGGGCTCAAGGTCATCTGCCACCCGCGCTGCCGCACGCTCTGGATGGCCCTCCACCGCATGGACTCGCTGAGCCCCGAACGCCGTGCCGCCTTCCTGGACCGGGTCGAGGCCCGCTTCGCCCGCCTCTGAAGGCGACTCGGACGAGGCCCCGAGCTCGGATGTCCCCTCCTTTGCCCGCCCGCCCCTCGCCGGCCCCGAGGCAGGAGGGTTCCCGCGCCGCCGAGCCTCGACCTCCGCTCGCGCCCGTAGCACCTCGACGGAACCCGGCCATGCATCACGAAACGATCGAGCCCTGGCGCCACGACCATCGTTTCCTCGCCACGAGCCACGATCACCACGAGCGGCGGACCTGGATCGTCGTAGCCCTCACCTCCGTCACGATGGTGGCCGAGGTCGTGGCGGGCCTGCTGTTCGGCTCGATGGCGCTCCTCGCGGACGGCGTGCACATGGCCACCCACGCCGGCGCCCTCGCGCTCGCCGGCTTCGCCTACGCCTTCGCCCGCCGGCACGCCGACAGCCCCCGCTTCAGCTTCGGCACCGGCAAGTTCGGCGACCTCGCCGCCTGGTCGAGCGCTCTCTTGCTGCTGATCACGGCGCTCGCGATCGCCGGCGAGTCGGCCCGGCGACTGTTCGTGCCCGTGACCATCCGCTTCGACGAGGCGATCGCCGTCGCCGTGGTCGGCCTCTTGGTCAATCTGGTGAGCGCGGTCCTGCTGCACGGCGGCGCCCGCGACCACCACCACGACCACCCCCACGGGGCGAGCCACGACCACGAGCACAGCCACGGGATGCAGCACCGGGACGAGCACGCGCACGCCGCGGGTGAACGAGCCGGGCGGCTCCACGAGGACCACAATCTCCGGGCGGCCTACGCCCACGTGGTGACCGACGCTCTGACCTCCCTGCTCGCGATCGTCGCACTCGTGGCGGGTCGGCTCTGGGGTTGGGACTGGCTCGATGCCGCGGTCGGCCTGCTCGCCACCGCCTTGATCCTGCGTTGGACCCTGGACCTGCTCCGCCGGTCGGGCGCGGTTCTGCTCGACGCGGTGGCGGACGAGCGGCTCGCGGGCCGCATCCGCGAGCTCCTCGAGCGTGACGGCGACCGGGTCGCCGACCTCCATCTCTGGCGCCTCGGGCCCGGCCACTTGGCCCTGGTCGTTTCGATCGTCGCCGACGCGCCGGCCGCTCCCGATCACTACAAGGCGCGCCTGCGCAGCGTCGCGGACCTTTCGCACGTCACGGTCGAGGTCCATCCTTGCGCCCGGCGGCTGGCCGCCTGAGGTCGGCCCAACCGGAACCGCCACCTGCGAGCGGAGCACCATGAACGCCTTCACCACGCGGCCGGTGATCACCGGCACCTACGGCGTCGTCGCCGCCACCCACTGGATCGCCGCGCAGGCCGGCATGCGGATGCTCGAGCTCGGCGGCAACGCCTTCGACGCCGTGGTCGCCGCCGGCTTCACCCTCCAGGTGGTCGAGCCGCACCTGAACGGCCCGGGCGGCGACATGCCGGCGGTGCTGTGGGATTCGCGGCGTGGGCGCGTGCGTGTGCTCTGCGGCCAAGGCCCGGCGCCGGCCGCGGCCACGATCGAGGCCTGCCGCGGCCTCGGCGTCGAAGCGATCCCCGACGACGGGCTCCTGCCGGCGGTCGTCCCGGGTGCGGTCGACGCCTGGCTCCTCCTGCTCGAGGAGCACGGCACGCTCGAGCTCGCGACCGTGTTGGAGCCGGCCATCTCGTACGCCGAACGCGGCCATCCGCTGCTCCCTGCCGCGGCCGCGACGATCGCCGGCCGGGCCGAATGGTTCCGCGCCCACTGGCCGAGCTCGGCCGCCCTTTGGCTGCCGGGCGGGGCGCCGCCCGAGGCCGGCAGCCTGTTCGCCAACCCGACGCTCGCTGCCACCTGGAAGCGCCTTTTGGCCGAGGCGGAAGCTGCGGGGGGCGCGCGCGAGCGGCGGATCGCCGCCGCCCGCCGGGCCTGGCGCGAGGGTTTCGTGGCCGAGGCGATCGATCGCTTCTGTCGGACCACCGAGGCCATGGACGCACTCGGCCGGCCGCACCGGGCTTTCTTACGCGGCTCGGACATGGCCGGGTGGCAGGCCTCCTTCGAAGAGCCCACGACGCTCGAGCTCGGCCGCTTCCGCTTCTGCAAGACCGGGCCCTGGGGCCAGGGCCCGGTGCTCCTGCAGGCGCTCGCGATCCTCTGGGATGCCGGGATCGAGGCCGTCGATCCGCTCGGCCCCGACTTCGTCCACCTCGTGATCGAGGCTTTGAAGCTCGCGATGGCCGACCGCGAGGCCTATTATGGCGACCCGGCCTTCGTTTCCGTGCCACTCGAGCGGCTCTTGTCGACAGAATACGCGGCGGAACGGCGTCGGCACCTCGGCGCCGAGGCCTCGGGCGATTTCCTGCCCGGGGTGATTCCCGGCTTCGAGCGACAACGGGAGCTCGCCATCGAGGGCCGGAAGCGGGCCTGCGTCGAGGACGGGCCCGCGGGGTCGGAGCCCACCTTCGCGCACCTCCAAGAGCCGCGCGGCCGGGGCGACACCTGCCACGTCGACGTGGCCGATCGGTTCGGCAATCTCGTCTCGGCGACCCCCTCGGGCGGCTGGCTGCAGTCGAGCCCGACGATCCCGGAGCTGGGATTCTGCCTCGGATCGCGCGGCCAGATGTTCCGCCTCGAGCCCGGCCGGCCGGACGCCTTGGCCCCCGGCAAGCGGCCGCGCACCACGCTCTCGCCCACCCTCGTCTTGCGCGAGGGCGAGCCCTTTCTCGCCTGCGGCACGCCCGGCGGCGACCAGCAGGACCAATGGCAGCTCGTGTTCCTGCTGCGCCACCTGCGCCACGGGCAGGACCTCCAGGCGGCGATCGACGCGCCCTTCTTCCACGGCGAGCACTGGCCGCTCTCCTTCTTCCCGCGCCGCGCCCGACCGCGCTCGGTCCAGATCGAGGACCGCTTCCCCTACGCGACGCTCGAGGAGCTCGCCCGCCGCGGCCATCGGCTTTCGATCCGCGACGGCTGGTCGATCGGCCGGCTCACGGCCGCGGCCCGTATGGGCGGTCTCTTGAAGGCCGCCGCGACCCCCCGGCTGATGCAGGCCTACGCGGTCGGACGCTGACGGCCCGTCGTGCCCTTCGCGAGCATCTCGGCCGGCGGCGCGATGGGGGGTAGGAGATCGCTCAGGACACGCCCCAACCGTTCGACCGCGCGGTCGATCGCCGGTTCGGGGAGCGCCGCGTAGCCGAGCAGGAGGGTGTCGACGAGACGCGGATGGCCGGGGCTCGCCCGGGCCCCGGCCGAACGCAGGCCGTAGATCCCGACCCCGGCCTCGAGCGCCCGACGTTCGACCCGCTCGGCCGGCGGCGAGCCCGGGGCAGCCGCCAGGCGAGGTGCATGCCGCCCCGCCGACCGCTGATCTCGAGCGGCCCCAACTGCTGCTCGAGCCCGGCGATCAGCCGGTCGCGACGCGCCCGATAGGCGCGGCGGATCCGGCGAACGTGGCGTTCGAAGGCGCCGCTGCGCATGAACTCGGCCATCGCCGCTTGCTCGAGCCAGGGGCTCGCGATGCTCGAAAGCGCCTTCCAGGCGCGGGCCGCGGCGCGCAGGCCCGGCGGCACGACGAGATGGCCCAGGCGCAAGCCCGGTGCGAGCGATTTCGAAAAGGTTCCGAGATAGAGCACGCAGCCGCGGTGGTCGAGCGCCGCGGGCGCCGGCAGCGGGCTGTCTTCGTAGCGGAAATCGCCGTCGTAATCGTCTTCGAGGACGAAGCTGCGGGTCCGCGCTGCCCAGTCGAGCAGTCGGGCGCGGCGCTCGGCCGCGAGCGTCACGC
>Ga0308405_1000553_pt1 | contig 21210 bp, 17 predicted proteins | sample HotsprSampleMS13_FD_203473 | JGI IMG/M metagenome (GOLD analysis project Ga0308405, IMG submission 203473) | Hot spring phototrophic mat microbial communities from Mushroom Spring, Yellowstone National Park, Wyoming, United States - 20060912_MS13 ...
GTCCGGAACAGGGACCAGGTTTGCCCGGGCAGCACCCCGCTCAGGGCAAGGAGTCCCAAGTAAACGAGGCCGGCGAGCGCGAGCTCGGCCAAGAGCGGAAGACCACGCCCCGGCAGGAGCAGGACGAGGACCGCGACGGCACCGGTCGCGAGCAGAATGCGGGTGAGGGCGCCGAGGTCGAAGAGCGGCCCGACCAGCCGGCGGACGGCCCAGCTCGCAGCACCGCAGGCGAAAAGGCCGGTGGCGAGGGCGCCGAGGGCGGTGCCTAGTGCCCCTTCGAGCACCGTGCCGAGCGGCAGGAACAGGAGGGCCGCGGCCGCCGCAGCCGGGGCGATCAGGGCCGAGATCCGCTCGCGCCCCGCGGCGAGCAGGACCGAGCCCAAGGTCACGAAGCCCGTGTAGAGGACACCGTGCGCCGCCAACAGGATGGCGAGCAGGGGCGCACCGCCGCCATAGGCTTCGGAGAAGAGGAGCTCCAACAGGCCGCGCGCCTCGATCGTCCCCACGGCGAGCATCGGCACGAGCACGGCGAGCAAGGCCGTGGTACCGCCGCGCAGCGCCTGGAGCGCCGCCGTTCGGTCGCCGGCGCCGAGCGCACGGGCGATCGTGGGGACGAGGATCGAGGTCGCGACGAAGGCCAGGAGGTTCGGCATCCGAGCGAGGTTGAGGGCTGCGGTGTACCAGCCCTTGACCTCGGCCGCGACCGCCGCACCGAAGGCGTTGAGCGCCCAGAGATCGAGGTTGCTCAAGAGGCCGGCTGCGGCCCAGGCCACGGCGACCGGTGCGGCCACGCGGAGGAGCGGGCGGAAGCCGTCGAGGCGGGGTCGCAGCACGCTCGGGCCGAGCCGCGCGAGCGTCGCGAGGCAGCCGGCGAACGAGGAGAGGATGGTCACGACGAGCGCGGCCTCGATGGTCAGGCCGAACGGGGCCACGAGCAGGAGCCCGACGATCCGTGTTCCGGCGTAAACCAAGTTGGCGAGCCCCTCGGCGAGGAAGTCGCGGCGGCCGTTGACGATCGCCACGGTCACCGCCAGCAGGCCGAAGGGCAGGACGTCGAGCGAAGCGATCCGCAACAGTCGTGTGCCGTCCGGGATGGCGAAAACGCGCGCGAGCCAGGGGGCCGCGAGCCACAGGGCGAGCCCGAGTGCGGCGAAGACGAGCACCATGAGGGTCACCGCCCGTCGCTCGAGCAGGGGGTCGCGCCCGTCGGCCTCGGCGACCAGCCGGCTCGTCGCCTGCGGGATGCCGAGCCGGCCGATCTGCTCGACGCCGACCAAGATCGCGTACACGATCCCCCACACACCATAAGCCACCGGGCCGAGTTCGCGGGCGAGGAGGAGGGCCGCGAGGAAGCCGGCCGCGGCGAGGGCGAGCTGGCCCGCGGTGACGAGCGCCGTCCCGCGCAGCGTGGCGCTCCTGGCCGTCACCGGCCGGACCCGCGCGAGGAGCGCGGCTCGAAGCCGGCGAGCCAGCTCTCGACCTCGCCGAGGCTCTGGCCCATGAGGTTGAGCCGGCCCCAGATCTCGAGCGTCACCAGGCCGAAGAAGGCGTGCACCCACCGCTCGGCCCGGCCGACGAGCCGGGCGAGCCCGCGCCGGCCGAAACCGAGCCGGGTCTCGAGGAAGCCCGCCGCGAAGAAGTCCGGCCGGGCATAGGGCCGCGCCCAGTCCCACAAGGGGAGGGGAAAGCCCATTTTCTTGCGGAACACGAGCTCCTTGCGCATGTAGCGCGTGGCGACCTGCTTGACGACCCATTTGTCGGCGTGGCGGCCGAGCTTGTAGTCGAGCGGCAGGTTGACCGCCCGACGGACGAGCCGCGGGTCGAGGAAGGGCACCCGGCACTCGACCGAGGCGCCCATGCTCGTGCGGTCGAGCCGGCGCAGGAGCGGGCTCAAGAAGTCGCCGAGATCGGCGAGCATGGCTCCCAAGATCTCGCGGTCCTCGGCGCGCGGCTCGAAGCCGTAGGCCGCGATGCAGTCCTGGAGATGCTCGTAACGCTGGTAGCGGTCGACGAGGTCGACCGCGGGCGGCAACAAATCACGGAAGCGGACCGAGGTCACGGGCAGATCTGCCTCGGCGTAGACGAGGAGGGCCAAGCCGTCGCGGACCACGGCCGGCAGCCGGGCGAGCCACGGCCGCAGCCGCTGCAGCCGCCGCCGACGACGATAGGCCCAAGAATAGCCGCCGAACAGCTCGTCCGCACCCTCGCCCGCGAGCGTGACGATCACCCCGTGCTCGCGGACCACCCGAGAGATCAGGTGATAGGCGACCGAGTTCGGATGGGTGAGCGGCAGGTCCGAGAGCCAGACGGTGCGCGCCAACGCCCGGCGGAAGGCCGCACCGTCGAGCCTCATCGGCACGAAGGCGAGCCCCTTCTCGCGGCAGAGCGCCTCGGCGAAGGGCCGCTCGTCGTGCTCGGGGAAGCCCGCGATCGAGACGTGGAAGGCGGTCAGATCGCGGCGCACCTCGGCGGCCATGGCGGTGAGCAGCGAGGAATCGAGCCCGCCCGACAGCAGGGTCCCGACCGGCACGTCGGCCACGAGCTGCTCGCGGATGACGCGCTCGAGTTCGTTTCGGACTTCCTCGACCACGACCGCGGGGGCGAGGCCGCGGCTGCGGGCGTAGAGCTGGGGGTCGACCGCCTCGGTCGGGCGGAAGTAGGAGCGGTGTCGTCGCCGGCCGTCCGCGACGATCACGAGCTCGCCCGGCAGGACGGCCTCGATGCCGCGGACGAGCGTACCTCGGGTCGGCGCGTCGAGGTTGCGGTAGAGCGCCCATTCGATCAGGCCGGCCTCGTCGACCCGCGGGTCGGGATGCTCCGGCAGGAGCGCTTTGATCTCGGAGGCGAACAAAAACAGATCGCCGCGCTCCATGTAATAGAGCGGTTTCACCCCGAGGTGATCGCGCACGAGCCAGAGTTCCCGCCGCTCGCGGTCCCAGAAGGCGAAAGCGAGGATGCCGGCGAAGCGTGGCAAGACCGCCTCACCCCAGGCGATCAGGCTGTGCAGAACGACTTCCGTGTCGCCGGTCGAGCGGAAGCGAACACCTCTCGCTTCGAGCTCGGCCTTGAGCTCGGCGGCGTTGTAGAGCTCGCCGTTGTAGGCGAGGGCGTAGCGGCCGGTCGGGTCGAGCATCGGCATGTGGCCGGCCGGTGACAGATCCTGGATGGCGAGCCGGCGGGAGCCGAGGCAGATCGGCCCGTCGCTCCAGATCCCCTCGTCGTCCGGCCCGCGATGGGCGATCGCCCGGCACATTCGGGCCACGACCGGCGCCCATTGCGCGCCCGCAACGTCCGGGCTGCGGCACAGCACGCCGGCCAGTCCGCACATCCGTCCTCTCCCAGGGCCGCGTGGGCGAAGCTAGAGCGCCTCGGTTAACGAACGTTTGACGAGGTTGGCCGTTCGCTCCCGCCCCTCGAAATGCGCCGGCGGGTCGACCCCGAGCAGGGCCAGCACGGTGGCCGGCACGTCGAGGATGTGGCCGCCTTCGATCCGCGCGCCGGCCGCCACCCCGGCGCCGGCCGCGGCGAGGAAGGCGACCGGCCGGTGATTACCCGTGTAATAAGCGGGGGTATCGTAGCCACACTTGCCGCACACGAGGCCGGCGCGCGGCCCCTGGAGTCGGTCGAGCACCCGGGCGCTCTCGTCCCAGCTGATCACGAGGTCCGGCAGATGCGGCCGTTCGCTGCCGGGGAACAGCGCGTCGATCAGGCTCACCCGCCCGGCCGTACGGCCGTTGGCCGGGTTGACGAGGCCTGCGAGTTCGTCCGCGAGGAGCGCCAAGAGCTCCTCGTAGGCCGCGCCCGGTGCGACGATGCCCCGAGGCTCCCGCCCGATCAGGTTGAGGCGCACGAAGCCCTCGTTGTTGTTGTGGATCGGGAAAGCCTTGGTCCGGCTCCAGTCGATGTCGGCGTTGAGCCATTTGAGCGACAGTCGATATTTGACCCGTCGCGGCAAGCAGCGGCTGATCGACTGGCGGACCGACAGGGGAATCATCTCGCGCAGCCGGGCGGCGAGGCTGCGCTTGGGTACGGCCTTCGCGGCCGGGCCACCGCCGCCCACACCCGGGGCGTGGTAGAGATCGAGCCGGTGCAACAGCTCCGGCATCAGATGGGCGCCCGAATAGTTCGGGCCCATCCCGTCGCCCGAGGCGAGGAGCACGGTCGTCCGATCGTCGAGATGGCGATCGAGAAGCTCGCCGATCGCTCCGTCGACCGCGGCGTAGACGTCGAGCAGCGGATGGGGGAGGCCGGGGATCGGCCGGTGCACGGGATAATCGGGGTCGCCCGTGTGCCAGAGATAATGGCCGCCACCGTGCGGTTCGCCGAAGGTGACGAACGCCATGTCCCAGGGATGGTTGCGCAAGAGCCAATCGGTCGCGCGGGCCTTGACGGCGGCCGCCTCGACCAACCGGTCGCGGAACCAGAGCTGGTCGGGCACGGTGACCTGCTGGCTGTGCTCGGGGGCGGGGTAGGGGCCGACTTCGCGGATCAGCCGGTCGCGCAAGCCGGAGGGCGTCGAGAACGGCTCGCCGAACCAGGTCCAGGTCCCCCACTCCCCGATCTGGACGCCGCGGAAGCCCGGGAGGCGGTAGTCCATGAAGGCATCGAACACGATGCAGCGTCGCCCGGCCTCGTCGAGCATCTTCCAGAAAGGCGGGAGCGCACACCAGGACGGGTCGGTGCGGTGGATCCGCTGGTCGCCGGCCCTGACCTGGTAGGCGTGGTAGAGCCCGTGCCGGCCCGGGGTGGCCCCGGTGTAGATCGTGGGCCAGGCCGAGACGTGCAGGACCTCGGCGGTGGTGCGCAACCGCGACCAGGAGCCCTCGGCCATCAGCCGGGCGAAGGTCGGCAGATGGCCGGCCGCTGCCCAGCGCTCGATCAGATCGGCATCGGCGCTGTCGAGGCCGATCAGGAGGACGCGGCGATCGGAACGCGGCACCGGCGGGGCCTCCTCAGCTGCGCTCGACGAAGCGGCCGTCGCCGACCTCGCCGATCGCCACGGTGCGCCCCTCGGCGGCCGAACGCTTCCCGGCCTCGAGCATCGCGATCGTCCAGATGTTGTCCTCACCACGCGTTTCGGCCGGGAGGTTCTTTTCGACCGCGGCCTCGAGGGCCATCAAGAGCGCGGTCGTCCCGCCCTGGGGGTAGGACTTCTCGTCTCCCGGCGGCACCTTCACGTTGCGCACCGGCAGGAAGAAACGGCTCGAGCCCTCGCGCAAGAAGACCCAGCGGCGGTTGGTCCAGATCGCCCCCTTCTCGCCGTCGATGCGGATCGAGCAGCCGTAGCGCGGTGAGCTCATGGTGCCGAGATAGGAGACTTGGACCGAACCCATGTCGATGAGCGCCTGGCTGCACTCGCACCCCTTGTAGTCCGACCAAGGCGCCCGCCAAGCCTTGACCGAAAGCGCGCGCGGCCGGCCGAACCACATCCGTAGCGAATCGAAATGATGAACCGCCACGGCCTGCAGCTGCGGATAGTCGACCTCGGCGAGCCAGGGGCCCTCGCTCGCCGCCCGCATCGCCCGGTGGTCGACGAACACGCAGTGGTCGACCCGGCCGATCCGACCTTCTTCGAGGAGTTTCTTGACGGTCCGCTCGGCCGCCCAGAAGCGGTACTGCTCGGCGACGATCACCTGGCGGCCGACCTCCGCCGCGCGCGCGAGCACCCGTGCCGCCTCGGCGACGGTGGGCGTGAAGGGCTTCTCGATCATGACCGTGAGCCCTCGGTCGAGGCAGGCCATCGCCTGTTCGGCGTGCAGCCGGTCGGGGCTCGCGATCAAGGCGGCATCCGCCTCGACCGTGGCGAGGGCCGCGTCGAGGTCGGTGAAGATTCGGCAGGAGGGGCCGAGCAGCGCGCGCGCCTTCTCCTGGTTGGCCGGATCCGGCTCGACCAGCGCCACGCACTCGGTGCCGGCGAAGGCCTTGACGTATTCGATCCAGTGCCGGCCGCGGATGCCGGCGCCGATCTGCAGGATGCGGACGGTCACGCTGCCTCTCCTCGTTCGGACGGCGGCAAAGGCCAGGGACGGCCCTCGAGCCCGGCGGGTGGCTCGACGCCGAGGGCCGAAAGAACCGTCGGGGCGACGTCCACGAGGCGCGCCTCCTCGCCGAGCGTGCCGGCAGCGATCCCGGGACCGGCCAGGACCGCGAAACCGGGGCCGGCGTGGGTGCCCGGCCGCGGGTCGGGGGAGACACCCTCGACCCGACCGATCGCCGGGCTCTCGACGGCGCGGATCGCCCCCTCCCTCGCCCAGTGGACCACGAGATCGGGTAGCCAGGGGCTGCGGGGTCCCGCGAGCTCACGGTCGGCGCGCAGGATCCGGGCCACGACCGGCCGGCCGGTCGCCGGATCGACGAGGGGCCGAAGCTCCGCTTCGAGCCGGTCGAGCAAGGGACCGTAGTCGGCCGGCTCGACGATTCCCAGAGGCTCGCGGCCGCGGAGATTGACGCGGATGCAGCCCTCGAGGTCGGTGATCAGGCAATAGGCACGGGTGCGGCTCCAGTCGATCGCCGCGGTGTCGACCCGCTGGGCGAGCTTGTCGCGCAGGCCGCGCGGCAGGAGGCCGGCGAGCCGTTTGCGGAAATCCTTGGGCAGGAGGTCGCGGACGATCTTGACCGGATCGAGGCCGACCGCGGGCTTCGCTTCCGCAGCCGGCTCCCGTTCGGCCAGATCGGCCGAGGCGAGGTGGCCGAGCCGTGCGAGGACTTCGGGCAGGAGGTGCCAGCCGGCGCGGTTCGGGCCGATCGCGTCGCCCGAGACCAGAAGGACGGTGGTGCCGGGCCCCGCCGCTTCGAGGATCGTCGCGATGCAACGATCGAGGGCGGCGTAGACCGTGCGCAGATGCGGCTGGTCGGCGGGCGGCTCGAGCGTGCCGTCGGCCGGTGGGATCCAGCAATAGTGCGCGGCCGGGTGGGTCTCGTCGAGGCAGGTGACGAACAGGTCCCAGGGCTGCCGGCGCAGGAGCCAGGCGGTGGCGCGCGCCCGGGCGTCGAGCGCCGCGACGAGCTTGCGGGCGGTCTCCGCCGGGTCGAGCGGGGCGAAGCCCAGAGCGTGCGCCTCGAGGCCGAGCGGGTGGCGGCCGACCGCCTTCACGAGCTCGCCCAGGAGCCCCTCGGGCAGGGAGGTCGGTGCCAGATATTGCGCCCAGGTGCCCCATTCGAGGACGAGCGTGCCGGAAAAGCCCGGCTCCGGGTGCGCGTAGGGCACGTCGAACACGCTGCAGCGCCGGCCGGCGGCCGAAGCCAGCGCCCAGAAGGTGGGCGCGCCGTAGAGGCCGGGGGCGAAGCGCCGCCAGCCCTGCACCCCGGGTGCGGGTTGGAAGGTGAACCAGACGCCGTGCCGGGCCGGCCCCACGCCGGTGTAGAGCGAGGGCAGGGCGGCCACGTGCAACGCTTCGGCCGGGGTCTCGAGCGGGCCCGAGCGGCCGCGGGCGAGCAGCCCCGCCACCGTCGGCATGACCCCTTCGCCCGCGAAGCGGCGGAGATATCCCCCGTCGCCGAGCTCGAGGGCGAGGACCAGGAGCTTACGGCTCACGCCCAGCCCCGCACGATGACCACCGAACAGCCGAGGACGAGGAGCGCCGCGGCGATGTTCACCCAATTCGCGATCGGTGCCGGCCTGTGGCCCCAGATGCTCTGGTAAAGGATCATCCAGAGGACGAGGGCGAGCTTGAGGGCGATCGGCCCGCCGTCCGGCCGCTCGAGGAAGCCGAGCGTGACGAGCTCGCTCGGGCCGACCCCGCGCAGCCACAGGAGGTAAAGGCCGGTCGGCACGAGGACGGCGAGGGCCGGCCAGCCGAGCCCGCCCAGATAGACCATCCGCTCGCGCAAGAAGGACGCGGTGCCCTCGGGCTCGACCCGCTTCAAGGCCGGCCCCACGAAGATCGACCAGACCAGCATGTGGCCGATCCAAAGCGCCATCGCCACGAGGTGCACCGCGACCACGATCCGATGCAGGCTCACGAGCAGCGCTCCTCAACGGACCAGCGGAACGGAGAGCACGAGAACGAGCAGCACGAGCGGCAGGCCGAGCCAAGCCGGCACGGGCCGCGGCCGGCGCGCGAGGCTCGCATGCAGCGCGAGCACCGCGATCACGGCGGCGAGCTTGAGCCAGAAGGCGAGGCCGAGCTCACGCGGGCCGCCGAGCGCGCCGACGAGCAGGCCGCTTGCGATCGCCGCGGCGAACAAGAGCCAGCCCACGAGCGGCAAGGGCAGGCGGAGCTGCCGGGGCACGACGACGTGCGGCCAGCGCGCGGCCGCGACCGTGGCGAGATGCGTCTCGGTCTCGGCGGGGCTGCAGACGCGGCGGAGCGCCAGGGCCATGATCGCCCAGAAGAGCGCGTATCCCGTGACGAGCACGGCCAGGACGAGATGCGCGAAGGCGGCGAGCGGGTAGGCCCCCATGCTCACCTCCCGAGGCTCGCGAGCGCGCGCTCACACGCGGCGAGGTAGCCGCGCGCGGTGTCGTCCCAAGAAGGCTGGGGGTAGCGCAAGGCCGCTCGACCCATCGCCGCGAGCCGGTCGCGGTCCGGCAGCTCGGCGAGGAAGGCACGCCACGAGGCGGTATCGGCGGGGACTTCGAAGCCTAGCTCACCGCCGCGCAGGAGCTCGCGCATGCGCGCACTCGGGCTGCCGGCGACCGGTCGTCCGACCGAGAGATATTCGGGAACCTTCATGGTCGCGTAACCCAGGGCTCCGGTGGCGAAAGCGCGCGGCTCGTAGGGTGCGAGGCAGAGGTCGGCGGCGGCGATCCAGGTCGGCACCGAGGTGTGCGGCACGCGCCCGTGCAATATCACGCTGCCGTCGGAGGTCGAGGCCCTTTCCGCATAGGCGGCCCGCCGCGGCCCGTCGCCCAAGATGTGCAGCTCGACCCCGGGGGGCCGCCGCTCGAGGAGGGCCTCGATGATCCCGTCCAAGGTGTGGGTCTCGTCGAGCACGCCCACGTAAAGGAGGATCGTCCGATCCGGGGCGAGGCCCAGGCGGCGCCGCGCCTCGATCTGATCGCACGGACGGAACAGCTCGCGGTCGACACCGAGCGGAACCACGAGCACGCGCTCGGGCGCCACACCCCAGACCTCGACGATCTGCGCCTTGAGCTGCTCGGTCTCGGCGAGCACCACGGGGACCCGGCGGAGCGCCGGTCCCGCGAGCCGGCGGCCGAGCTCGACCCGCAGCCGCTTGGCGAGGCCGGCATCACGGTGGCGGGCCGCACTCGGCACGACGTTCTCGACCGGCACCCCCGGGATCCCGTGCCCGAGCCCGTAGGCCGAGAGGTGTCCCGAGAGGATCCAACTCTTCTCGAGGAAGACGTCGAAACGACCGCGGCTCTCGCGTACGAAGCGGCGGAGCTGCGCCAGGTAGCGAGCGAACTCGCGGAGGCCCATGCCGCGCATGGCCGCGTCGTCGACCGCCCGGGGCGGCCGCCGCTCGGGCTCGAGTTCGATCAGTTCGAGGCCGTCGGGGACCCGGTCCTCGAGCCGGTAGCGGAAGGCGACCGTCACCTCGGCGTAGGCGGAGAGCGCCCGGGCGAGCGAGAGCACGTTGCGCGACGGGCCGACGGTCGACAAGAGCCCGTGGCCGGGAACGAGGTAGCAGATCCGCAGGCGACGACCACCACCGCGCGTCGCGATGGGCCGCCCGGTCGCGACCGGCTCGGCGAGGCCCACCGCGATCGCTCAGAGCAGCCGGGCCGCCACGCGCCAATAGGCGATGGCGAAGCCGTCGAACAGTCGGCGAAGGGCGCGCTCCGCGCCGCTCGAGGTGAGCTCGGCGCGGAAGGGCACCGCACCGCCGCGCAGGATCTGGCGGTCGGGGACCCGCCGCTTGGCCTGGATACGCCGCCGCTCTGCCATGACTTCGTGGCGGTGGGCCAGGAGCCAGCGCAAGGCGGCCCACCATTCCGGCAGCCAGCCCTTCTTCGCCGCGATCAGGAGTTGGGCGAGCTCGAAGGCCAAAAGCGCCGGCGACAGCACCAGCAGCGATCGTCCGGCATAGTTCTTGAGGAGCAGGAGCCACCGATTGCGGATGAGGAGATAGGCACGTCGGCTCGGATATTTGCCGACCGCGCGGACCGAGAGCCCGTCGCTGCCGTCGCCGTGCCGGCAGAGAGCCTCCGGAACCGAGAGGATCTCCATGCCGAACAGCCGCAGCCGCAGGCCGAAATCGTGGTCCTCGACGTAGATGAAGAAGCTCGGATCGAAGCGCTCGCCCGCGAGGCGCGAGCGGGCGACCATGAACGCGGCGCTCACCACCCCGTCGACGACACGCACGTCCGTCCCGGCCCGGCTGCGCGGCACGTCCTGATGGTGCAGGATCATGAGCCCCAGATAATGATTGTCGGCGCCGTCGTATTGAACGATCTCGGGATCGTGCGCGTAGAGGATGCGCGGTGCCGCGACCGCTGCCTGCGGATGCGCCTCGAGTGCGGCGGCGAGCTTCGCCGCACAGCCCGGCTCGGGCGCCACGTCGTTGTCGACGAACAGCACGAGGTCGGTGCGGGCCGTGGCGAGCCCGGCGTTGCGTGCGGCCCCCGGGCCGTCGTTGCGGTCGAGGCGGACGATCCGCATCGCCGGGAAGCGGGCTTCGACGAAGGCCACGCTACCGTCCGGCGAGGCGTTGTCGACGAGGACGATCTCGGCGAATTCGTGAGCCAGGGCGCAAATCGCCGGCAGCGTCCGCTCGAGGTGCCGCAGCCCGTTGTAATTGACGATGCACAGGGTGACGGAAGCGGGCTCGGTCACGGTTCGCGCCGTTCCTCACGTGGCCGGGGTGCGCGCGGAAAGGCGCGGCCAAGCGCCGACCGCGCGTTCATACATCCGATCGAGCGGGCGCGCCAAGGTGCCCGCATCCCGCGGTACGATCGGGCCGCTTGCCGCTCGTCGGTGGGTGCGACCGAAGACGGCCGTGGCGGCGGCCGCGGGCTGCCGACAAGATGGCCCGCAAGGCCTCACCCGGGGAGCCGGTCCATGCCGCATTCCCAGACCGCAGTGTTCCGTCGGCTGGTGCGCGACCACATGGTCGAGGCACCGGTCGTCGTGCCGCTCGGCAGTACCGCCGCCGAAACCGTGGCGCGGATGGCCGCGACCCGTGCTTCGGCCGCGGTCGTCACCGATTCGGACGGCACGATCCGCGGCATCCTGACCGAGCAGGACGTGGTCCGACGGATCGCCTGCCGGCGGATCGGCGACCAGCCGATCGACGGTCTCATGACCCGGCCGGTCCTCACGATCCGGGCCGACGACCAGCTCTATCAGGCGATCGGCTTCATGCGCCGCAAGCGGTTGCGCCACATGCCGGTGGTCGACGACGACGGTCGGCTCGTGGGCATGCTGTTCTTGCACGATGCGCTCGCGGTGGCCACCGGACATTTGGTCGAGCAGATCGACCGGCTCACCCACGAGGACAGCATAGCGGGGCTCGCCCAGGTCAAGGCGGCCCAGGTCCAACTCGCCCGGGCGCTGTTCGACGACGCCGTTCCGGCTCCGGAGATCCAAGCGCTCGTCTCCGACATCAACAACGACATCTACCGCCGCGTGCTGCGTCTCGTGGTCGCCGGCATGGAAGCGGAGGGCTGGGGTGCGCCGCCCGTGCCCTTCGCGGCGATCGTCATGGGCTCGGGTGGGCGGCGCGAGAGCTACCTGTTCCCCGACCAGGACAACGGCTTCGTTCTCGCCGACTATCCGGACGAGGCGCACGCCGCGATCGATCCCTGGTTCATCGAATGCGCCGAGCGGATGACCCGCGCCCTCGACGCGCTCGGCTTCCCGCTCTGCAAGGGCGGGGTCATGGCGACCAACCCGCTCTGGCGCAAGACGCTCCCGCAGTGGAAGGCGCAGGTGGCCGGCTGGATGCGCAAGAAGCACGAGGCCATGCTGCTGTTCTGCGACATTTTCTTCGACTTCCTGCCGGTCTGGGGCGAGCGGGGGCTCGCCGATGAGCTGCGCGCCTTCGTGACCGAGACGGTGCCCGGGAACCCGATGTTCTTGCGCGAGATGTTCGGCATCCAGGCCGATCACCGCGCCGGGATCGGCTTGTTCAACCGCTTCATCACCGAACGGCAGGACCCGGCGCACCGGGGCCAGATCAACCTCAAGCTCATGGGCACGCTGCCGCTCGCCGAGGCGGTCCGCCTCTGGGCCCTCCGGCACGGCGTCGCGGCGACCGGCACCCTCGCCCGGATCGACGCACTGCACGGGATCGGCAAGATGAGCGACGACGAGGCCGACCGCCTGCGCGCCGCCTTCGTGCTCGTGACCGGCCTGCAGCTGCGCCAGCAGCTCGTCGACTACGAGGCCGGCCGGCCGGTCGGCAACTTCCTCGATCCGCGCACGCTCACCGATCGCGAGCGCGAGGCGCTGCGCGACGCCTTCAAGGCGATCAACGACTTCCGCGCCCGGCTCAGGAGCGAGCTCACGGGCGAGTTGATCTGAGTGCGACCGGCGGACCGGCGGCAGCCCGCCGATCCGCTCCGGCCGCAGTCTCACGCGTCGCGGCGCACACTGCCCCGGGCCACGCGGACGATGTCCGCCCGGGTAATGCCGATGTCGGCGAGCTCGTGGTCGCTCAGCTGCTCGAGCTCGTCGATCGTCCGGGCGATCCGCCGCCGCTCGTCCCACCAGCCGGCGAGCCGCGCAAACAACGCCCGCAGTGCGCCGGGGCGGGGTCGGGCTTCGCTCGCGAAGCGACGCCCCGCGAGGCTCGTGATGATCATGCTGCTCTCCTCGGTCCGATCCGACTGATGCGAGAACGTCACGGTGCCGAGGCGGCCCGTGTCGCTCGCGTCACGCTATGTGGGCGGCCCGAGGGCGTCCGGCAGCCGGCTTGCTGCAACGCGGCATTGAAGGGCCCGCATCGCTCGCCGATGAGCCGGCAAGCTTTTTCGAACGAAAGCGTCGCCCGGCCCGGGCGATCCGGTTCGGCGCTGCCGAAGGAAGCGAGCGCGCGATCGTGAAGTGCGGTGCGCGAAGGCGGCCTTGCCGCCGGTCCGCCCTGGCGAGCATGGTCGTCCGGCTCGTGAAGGTAAAGCCGATGGACCGGACGACAGAGGGAGCGCTCGCCGTGCCGGCGCTCGCCCGCTTGGGCGGATGGGTGCTCGGGGCGCCCTCGCCCCGGCGAATTCCGCCGCGGGTCGCCGCGACCATCCGTGCCGACCAGGAACACGGCGAAATCCTGGTGAGCCTGTTTCAGCTCGTGGCGGTGGCCTTCTTCTGGGCGGTGTACACGATCACGCCCAAGGCGTTCCCGGCCGACGTCCCGTTCGAGCCCGTGCCGATCGGCCTCGGCCTCCATCTGCTCTTCACCCTCGCGCGACTGGCCCTGGCGTTGCGCGGTCGGCTCCACCGGAGCCTCCTCCTCGCCTCGGCGGCGATCGACGTCGCGGTGCTGCTGGTCACGATCTGGAGCTTCCACCTCCAATACGGCCAGCCGGCGGCGATGTATCTTCGCGCGCCGACGGTGATGTACCTTTTCGTTTTGATCGCGCTCCGCGCGCTGCGTTTCGAGCCCGGCCTCGTCCTGCTCACCGGCGGGCTCGGCGCCCTCGGCTGGCTCGTCCTTTTGGCCTGGACGCTCGCCGAGCGGCCCTCCGTCGGCGTCACCCGGAGCTTTGCGGTCTACGCGATGTCCTACGCCATCCTGATCGGCGCCGAGGTCGACAAGGTCCTCTCGATCCTCGCGACGAGCGCGATCCTCGCGCTCGCGCTTCAGCGCGGCCGCAGGCTTTTCGTCCGCGCCGCCACCGAGGAGCGGGCGGCAGCCGATCTCGCGCGCTTCTTCGCACCCGAGGTGGCGCGCCGCATCCGCAACGAGGGCCTCGAGCTGCAGCCGGGCCGAGCCGAGCTGCGCGAGGCGGCCATCCTGTTCGTCGACCTCCGCGGCTTCAGCCGGTTCGTCGCCGCGGCACCGCCCCAGGCGGTCATGTCGCTCCTCGCGGAATACCAGGCCCGGATCGTGGGCGTGGTCCGCCGGCACGGCGGCAGTATCGACAAGTTCCTGGGCGACGGGATCCTCGCGAGCTTCGGCGCCACCCGGCCGAGCCCCGTCTGGGCCGCCGAAGCGCTGCGCGCGGTCGAAGGCCTCCTCGCCGAGGCCGCGTGATGGCGGGCCGAACGGGCGGCGCGCGGCCTGCCCGCACCGGCCGTCAACGCCGCGCTCGCGACGGGCCGGGTGCTGGTCGGCACGGTGGGCGACGCGGAGCGACTGGAGTACACGGTGATCGGCGACGCGGTGAACCGGGCGGCCAAGCTCGAGAAGCATTGCAAACGGGAGGGAGCCGTCGCCGTGATCGAGCTCCAGGTGCGGCAACGCGCCGAGGCCCAGGGTGCCCACCCGGCGGCGGTTTGGGCGTCGTGCCCGGGCCGCCGCGTCGAGGGGCTGGAGCACCCGGTCGATCTCCTCGTGCTCGCGGGAGAGCGTTGATGTTCGACGGTTTCGTGTCGCGCCGGATCCGCTGCAGGGTGGGGGAGATCGCGGTCCGCATCGGCGGCTCGGGACCACCCTTGCTCCTCCTCCACGGCTACCCGCAATGCCACGTGATGTGGCACCGGGTGGCCCCGCTTCTGGCGGCTCGCCACACCGTGGTCTGCCCCGACCTCCGCGGCTACGGCGCCTCGGCCAAGCCCGCGGGCGACCCCGAGCACCGGACCTACGCCAAGCGCGCGAGTGCGGGCGATCTCGTCGAACTCGCCGACGCCCTGGGCTTTTCGCGCTTTGCCGTGGCCGGCCACGATCGAGGCGGTCGAGTGGCGCATCGCCTCGCGCTCGACCATCCCGAGCGGGTCGAGAAGCTCGCGGTGCTCGACATCGTACCCACCCGGACGGTCTTCGCCGCCACCGACCGGGAGCTCGCCCTGGGCTATTTCCACTGGTTCTTCTTGGCCCAGCCGGCGCCTTTGCCGGAGCGGATGATCGGCGCCGACCCCGACCTCTGGCTCGAGACGTTGTTGGCCCGATGGTCCGGCACGCGCGACCTCGCACCCTTCGAAGGCCCCCCGCTCGAGGCCTATCGGACCGCGTTCCGCGACCCGGCCACCATCCATGCGAGCTGCGAGGACTACCGCGCCGCCGCCACGATCGACCTCGAGCACGACGAGGCCGACGCCGATCGACGGATCGGCTGCCCGCTCTTGGTCCTCTGGGGCGAGAAGGGGCTCATGCACCGCCGCTTCGACGTCCTCGCGACGTGGCGGGAGAAGGCCGAGGGGCCGGTCGAGGGCGGAGCCTTGCCTTGCGGCCATTTCCTGCCCGAGGAGGCGCCCGAGGCGACCGCCTCGGCCCTCGAGCGGTTCTTCGCGAGCTGAGCCGCGTCAGCTGCCGGAGGCGCGGTCGCCGGATCCCGTGTCGGCCTCGCCCGGCAGCGGGTGACCGATGGTCCGGGCGCGCTCGCGCGCCTCGGCGAGGAGGTTCCGCCGCAGCTCCGGATCGCCACCGATCAGCCGGTGGAAGTCGCTCGCGTCGAGCTCGAGCAGCCGGCAGGCGGTGAGGGTGACCACGGTCGCTTCGCGGGGCCGGCCCTCGAGCAGCGCGAGCTCGCCGAAGAAGCTGCCCGGTCCGAGGACCACCCGCCGCTCGCCTGCCCGCATGACGACCCGGCCCTGATCGATGAAGTACATGGCCTCGGGGTGCTCGCCCCGGCGGATGACCGTGTAGCGGGGCGGCAGGTTGCGTTGATGGAGGAGGGCGGTGATCTCGGCCAGCTGCGCGGGTGGCAGGTGGCGGAACAGCGGCACCCGGGCGACCATGTTGGCGCGGGCGAGGAAATCCTGCTGCTGCATCTCGCGCACGAAGCCGGCACCCAAAATCGCTGTCGGGAAGGCGATCGTGGCGAGGCTCAAAAGCGCCGCGCCACCGGCCACCAGTCGACCGAGCGGGGTGACCGGTACGACGTCGCCGTAGCCGACCGTGGCCACGGTCACCACCGCCCAATAAAGCGCTTCGGGGATCGAGCCGAAGGCCTCGGGCTGCACGGGGCCCTCGATCGCGTGCATGGCGCCGGCGAGCAGCAGAAGGAGGATGGCGAGCAAGAGCCCGACCGCCGCGAGCTGACGGCGCTGGGCGTGCAGCACGACCTGGAAGGTCGCGAGGGCGGGGGAGAGCCGGACGATCTTGAGGATCCGCAACAGGCGGAGGAGGCGGAGCAGGAAGAGGTCGGCGGGGAGGAGGGGCGCCAGCCAGAAGGGCAGCACCGCCACGAGGTCGACCAAGGCCGAGGGGGTGACGGCCCAGCGCAGCCGGCCCGTGATCGGGTGGCCGTAGCTACCGGCCCGGTCTTCAACCGCGACCCAGAGCCGGAGCGCGTATTCGAGGGCGAAGAGGCTCATGAAGGCGAATTCGAGCGCGGCCAGCGCGGGCCCGATCCGCGCGGCCCAGCTCTCGACCGAGTCGACGACGACGAGGAGCGTCGCCGCCACGATCGCCGCAGCCAGACCACGCCGCACGATGTGGACCGCCGGGCCTGTGGCCTCGTCGTCCTCGATCAGCTCGTAGAGGCGGACGCGCAGCGTCACCGGCCACCTCAGGAGGCCGGCGCGCCACCCGCCTCGCGGACGAGCCGCACCTGGCGGCCGCAGGAGGGCGGCTGCTCGACCGCCACGACTTCGCTCGCGCCGAACCGGCCGCGCCAGACCGAAGCCGGCCGCGGCCCTTCGCCCCAGTGCGGCCCCTGTCGCCGCAGGGTGAACAGGAAGCTGCCGTTCGGGTTGACGGTACCCTCGACCCACCAGCCGCCGATGGCGGCAAGCCCGGCCTCCGGCGCCTCGGGCTCGCGTGCCCGGCCGCCGATCGACGGACCGTCTCGGAACAGCTCGAATTCGATCGGTCCGCAGCGTGGGCCCGCCGTCTCCACCGCGTCGGCTCGGCCGGTCCAGCGCTCGGCCTCGCCGGTCGGCCGGTTGACGAGTGGGTCGACGCAGCCCGCGAAAAGGGACGAGGCGACGAGCGCCGCCGCGAGCCCGTTCCCGCCCGATCGATCCTTCACCATCGATCCCTCCGTGCCGCCGCACTGCTTCGCACTTTAGCGATCGCGGCGGTCACAGGTCACGCCACGCGAAAGGGCTTGTAGCGGATCCGGTGTGGCTGGTCGGCGGCGGTACCCAACCGACGATGCCGATCGGCCTCGTAGTCCTGGTAGTTGCCTTCGAACCAAACGACCCGCGAGTCGCCCTCGAAGGCCAGGATGTGCGTGCAGATTCGGTCCAGGAACCATCGGTCGTGGCTGATGATCACCGCACAGCCGGCGAAGTCCAGAAGCGCATCCTCGAGCGCGCGCAACGTGTCGACGTCGAGATCGTTGGTCGGCTCGTCCAACAGGATGACGTTGGCGCCCGACTTCAAGAGCTTGGCCATGTGGACCCGGTTCCGCTCGCCACCGGAGAGCTGGCCGACCTTCTTCTGCTGATCGGCGCCGCGGAAGTTGAACGCGGCCACATAGGCCCGGCTCGGCATGGTGTGCTTGCCGAGCTGGATCACGTCTTTGCCCTCGGAGATCTCCTCCCACACCGTGCGGTCCGGGTGGAGGGCGTCGCGGGTCTGGTCGACGTAGCCGAGGACCACCGTGTCGCCGATCCGCAGCGTGCCGGCATCGGGCTTCTCTTGCCCGACGATGATCCGGAACAAGGTCGTCTTGCCGGCGCCGTTGGGGCCGATCACCCCGACGATCCCACCGGGCGGCAGACGGAAGGAGAGGTTCTCGAACAACAGGCGATCGCCGTAGCCCTTGGCGAGTCCGTCGGCCTCGACCACGAGATCACCGAGGCGCGGGCCAGGCGGAATGATGATCTGGGCGCTGCCCGGCGCCCGCTCTTGGGCCTGGCGCAAGAGCTCTTCGTAGGCCTGGATGCGGGCCTTGGCCTTGGCCTGGCGGGCGCGCGGCGAGGCGGCGATCCATTCCTGCTCGCGGGCCAGGGTCTTCTGCCGGGCGACCTCCTCGCGCTCCTCTTGTTCGAGCCGCTTCCGCTTCTGCTCGAGCCAGCCCGAATAATTGCCCTCGTACGGATAGGCTCGGCCGCGGTCGAGCTCGAGGATCCAGCCCGCCACGTTGTCGAGGAAGTAACGATCGTGGGTGACCGCCACGACCGTGCCCTTGTACTCTTTGAGATAGCGCTCGAGCCAGGCGACGGATTCGGCGTCGAGATGGTTGGTCGGCTCGTCGAGCAGCAAAAGGTCGGGCTGCGAAAGCAACAGCCGGCACAGCGCCACGCGCCGCCGCTCCCCGCCCGAGAGCTTGGTGACGTCGGCATCGCCCGGCGGGCAACGCAGGGCGTCCATCGCGATCTCGAGCTGGCGCTGCAGCTCCCAGCCCTGCACCGCGTCGATTTTCTCCTGGAGTTCCGCCTGCTCGGCGAGGAGCGCGTTCATCTCCTCCTCGTCCAAGGGCTCGGCGAAGCGGGCCGAGATCGCGTCGAACCGGTCGAGCAGTGCCTTGGTCTCGGCGACGCCGTCCATCACGTTGCCGAGCACGTCCTTGCTCGGATCGAGCCGGGGCTCCTGCTCGAGATAACCGATCTTCACCCCTTCCGCGGCCCAGGCCTCACCCGAAAAATCCTTGTCGATGCCGGCCATGATCCGAAGCAAGGTCGACTTGCCGGCACCGTTGATGCCGAGCACTCCGATCTTGGCGCCGGGCAGGAAGGCGAGCGTGACGTTCTCGAGAATTTTCTTGCCGCCGGGATAGATCTTGGTCAGCCGGCGCATCACGTAGACGTATTGGTAGGCGGCCATGCGGCTCCTCGAAGGATCGGTGGTCGGGGGATTGTGAGACGAGTCGGACAGCTTCTAGCGCGTCCCCGTCGGTCGTGGAAGGCGGTGGCCCGAGCGGCCGCGGCAACGCGTCCTTTAGAACCTTGCTCCTCCCCGGCTATTGACGGAAACGAGTGCAACGGTCCGGCGAGCGCGCTCGCCCGCGCTGCCGGACGGGGAGGCGGCGATGGCCAAACGTGTCCTGGTGGTCGACGACGAGCCCAACATCGTCTTGAGCCTCGAGTTCCTCATGCGGCGTGCCGGCTTCGAGGTGCAGGTGGCGAGGAGCGGCGGTGAAGCCTTGAAAGCCCTCGAGGGCGAGCCACCCGACCTCATGCTGCTCGACGTCATGATGCCCGAGTTCGACGGCTACGAAGTGTGCGAGCGGATCCGCGCCAAGCCGGAATGGCGGCGCACCAAGATCATCATGCTCACCGCCCGCGGCCGGGAGGCCGAACGCGAACGTGGGCTCGCGCTCGGCGCCGACGCCTATGTGACCAAACCCTTCTCGACCCGCGAGCTGGTCGACCAGGTCAAGCGCATGCTCGAGGTCGGTTGAGACGTCCGCCGTGCCCTCGGTCCGCCAGGCGGTCTGGCTCACGAGCGGAGCCCTTGCGCTCGCGGCTCTGGGCCTCGGCATCTTCGTCTCCGCCCGCCTGCACGGCACCGACCCCGCAGCTGGTACCGCCGCCCTCGTCACGAGTGCCCTGCTCGCCGCTGCCCTGCTCGCCACGGCCGCGGTCGTCGAGCGCCTCGTCCTGGCGCCGAGCCGGGCCTTGGTCCGGGCGATCGAGGCCGTGCTCGGGACCGGTCGGCGCGAACGGCTCCTCTTGCCGCGCCGGCACGCCCTGGGCGCTCTGCCCGCTCGACTCGAGGACTTGTTCGAGCGCGTGCTCGGTGCCGAGGCGCGGCTCGCCGAGGAGCGCGCCCGCGCCCGGGCCGCGGCCGAAGCCGATCGGAGGCGGCTCGCGGCGATCTTGAAGGATGTCGGGGAGGGGCTCGTGCACGCCGCCCCGGACGGCCGGATCCTCCTCTACAACGACGCTGCCGTGACGCTTCTCGGGGCGCCCGCCGGGCTCGGGCTCGGCCGTTCGATCTTCGAGGTCGTGTCGCGCGAGACGCTCGCCTACCACGTCGACCTCTTGCGCCGCACCGCCGGCAGGGAGGGACCGGCGCGCGCCGGCGAGCCCTTCATCGCCGCGGCGAGCGAAACCGGCCGGCTGCTGCGCTGCCGCCTGAGCCTCGTGGGCGAGGAGCCACCCGGCAGCGAAGGCTTCGTCCTCGCGATCGCCGAAGCCGGGCTCGTCGCGGCCGGGGGCACGGGCCGCCTGCTCGACCAGCTCGAGACCGCCTGGCGGGGCCCCGTGGCCTCGATCCGCGCCGCCGCCGAAGTCTTGCGCGACAGCCGACCGGACGAGCAGAGTGCCTGGTTCGCGCGGATCGTCGAGGAGGAAGCGGGCCGGCTCGAGAAGCTGTTGAGCGAGCTCGCCGCCGAAGCCCGCGCACTCACCTTGCGGCAATGGCCGCTCTACGACGTGGCGACGGGCGACCTCGCCGAGGTGCTGGCCGAACGCCTCACGGCCAGGGGCTCGCCGGTCCAGCTCGGCTGCGACGGGCCGAGCGTGTGGGCGAGCGCCGACTGCGGGACTCTCGTCCTTTGGCTGTCGAGTTTCGTCGAATGGCTCGCCGAGCGCGGTGTGCGCGAGGTCCGCTTGTCCGCCCGCGAGCGGCCGCAGGGCTGCACGCTGCGGCTCGCCTGGGCGGGTCCGCTACCCACGCGCGCCGAATTCGACGCCTGGCTCGACGGCAAGCTCGACCGCTTCGGGCTGCCCTTCACCGCCCGTGAGATCGCCGAACGGCACGGGGCCGAGCCCTGGCTCGCGGCCACCGCGGAGGGGGCCGCCCTGCACCTGCCGCTCCCGCCGCCGACCGGCCAGCATCCGGTGCGCGTCACGCCCGCGTTGCCGCCGCGGCCCGAATTCTACGATTTCGACCTCGAAACTTCCCCGGGGAGTCTCGAAACCCGTCCCCTGCGCTCGCTCACCTACGTGGTGTTCGACTGCGAGACGACGGGGCTCGAGGTCGAAACCGACGATCTTTTACAGCTCGCCGCGGTCCGGGTGGTCAACGGCCGGGTGATCCACGGCGAGGTCTTCGATTGTCTCGTCGATCCCGGCCGGCCGATCCCCGAAGCGTCGATCCGCTTCCACGGCATCACGCCCGAGATGATCCGCGGCAAGCCACCGCCCGAGCTCGTTCTCGCCCGTTTCGCGCGTTTCGCCAAGGGTGCCGTGCTGGTCGCCCACAACGCCGCCTTCGACTTGGCCTTTCTGCACAAATACGAAGCGCGCGCCGGGATCCGTCTCGACCAGCCGGTGCTCGACACGCTCTTGATCTCCGCCCTGCTGCAGGACCAGGAGGGCGACCACAGTCTCGACGGCGTGGCCGCCCGCCTCGGAGTCGAGATCCGCGGCCGGC
>Ga0308405_1000559_pt1 | contig 21025 bp, 16 predicted proteins | sample HotsprSampleMS13_FD_203473 | JGI IMG/M metagenome (GOLD analysis project Ga0308405, IMG submission 203473) | Hot spring phototrophic mat microbial communities from Mushroom Spring, Yellowstone National Park, Wyoming, United States - 20060912_MS13 ...
ACGAAGGGACCGATCTGGCTGTAAATCCCGCCGAAGTAGACGAGTTCCGGCGTGGGCCGGGCCCCGCGGATCTGGTTGATGATGGGCACGAAGTTGGCCTGCTCCTCGGTGCCCACGAAGGCCACCGCCTTGCCGCCCAGGGCCTCGAGGCGCTTCCTGAACTCCTCCGCCAAGCCCTGGCCGTAGGTGGTCTTGTCGTGGATGACGAAGACGTTCTTCACCTTCAGGTTGTTGACGGCGTACTCGGCGCCCACGGGCCCCTGCACGTCGTCGCGGCCGCAGATGCGGTTCACGTTGGGGAGCCTGCGGTCCGTGACCCGGGGGGCGGTGTTGGCGGGGGAGACCATGACCAAGCCCACCCGGACGTAGACCTCGCTGGCGGGGATGGCCACGCCCGAGTTCAAGTGGCCCACCACGCCCAGGATGTCGGGGTCGTTGATGATGCGGTTGGCGTTGGCCACGCCCACATCGGGGTTGGCCTGGTCGTCGTAGGGGACCAGCTGGAGGTCAAAGCCCAACGCCCGGAAGCGGGCCTTGGCGTCTTCTATGGCCAGCTCCGCCCCCAGCTTGATCTGCTCCCCCAGGGCCGCCTGGGGGCCGGAGAGGGGGGACTGGGTGGCGATCTTGATGACGTTGGCCTGGCCTAGGGCCATGCCCAAGGCCGCCGCACCTGCTACCAAAAGGCCGATCTTCCTCATAGGCACCTCCTAAGGCTCGCGTTCGCGTAGCGGCACCATTCTATAGGGGGGGTAAGGGGCTTTGTCAATGCCTCCCCGCAAGTTTATGCCTGACCCATGGGTCATTTCCCCTTCCCAGGGGAAGGGGAATACCCCTAGTAGGTGGCCAGGTACTGGTCCAGCTCCCACTGGTGGACCGTGACCCGGTAATCGTCCCACTCCATCTGCTTGGCCTGGAGGAAGTGGGTGTAGACGTGCTCCCCTAGAGCCTCCCGGATCACGGGGTCCTTCTTCAGGGCCTCGAGGGCCTCCCTCAGGGTGCCCGGGAGCTCCCGGATCTTGTGCTTGCGCTTCTCCCGCACGCTCATCTGGTAGATGTTGCGCTGGATGGGGAGCGGGGGGAGGAGCTTGCGCTCAATGCCGTCTATGGCCGCGGCGGCCATGACCGCCAGGGCCAGGTAGGGGTTGCTGGAGGGGTCGGGCATCCGGAGCTCGGCCCGGGTGCCCACACCCCTCCGGGCGGGGATGCGGATCATGGCGGAGCGGTTGGCGGCGGACCAGGCGATGTTGGTGGGGGCCTCGTACCCTGGGGTGAGGCGCTTGTAGGAGTTCACCAGGGGGTTGGTGATGGCCACCATCCCCTCGGCGTGCTCCAGAAGCCCGGCGATGAAGTGGAGGGCGGTCTGGGAGAGCTGGTACTCGGCCTCGGGGTCAAAGAAGGCGTTCTGCCCGTCCTTGAAGAGGGAGAGGTGGGTGTGCATGCCGCTGCCGTTGATGCCCCGGATGGGCTTGGGGAGGAAGGTGGCGTGGAGGCCGTGGTTGAGGGCGACGCGCTTTACCACCCACTTGAAGGTGGCGATGTTGTCGGCGGTGGTGAGGGCGTCGGCGTACTTGAAGTCAATCTCGTGCTGGCCCGGGGCCACCTCGTGGTGGCTGGCCTCAATCTCAAAGCCCATGGCCACCAGGACGTTCACCATGTCCCGCCGGGCCTCCTCGCCCTTGTCTATGGGGGCCAGGTCAAAGTAGCCCGCCTTGTCGTGGGTCTCCACCGTGGGGAGGCCCTCGGGGGTCCTGAGGAAGAGGAAGAACTCGGGCTCGGGGCCGGCGTACATGTTGTCAAACCCGAGCTTCTGCAGCCGCTCAATCTGGCGCTTCAGCACGTAGCGGGGGTCCCCCTCAAAGGGGCGGCCGTCGGGGTAGGTGACGTCGCAGATGAGCCGGGCCACCCGACCCCGGCCGGGTTCCTCCAGCGCCTCGGGAAGGATAACGAAGGTGTTGTAGTCGGGCTTGAGGAGCATGTCCGACTCCTCAATCCGGGTGAAGCCCTCAATGGAGGAGCCGTCAAACATGATCTCCCCGTCCAGGGCCTTCTCAAACTGGGACTCGGGGACCTCCACGTTCTTGACCACGCCCAGGATGTCCGTGATCTGCAGCCGCAAAAACTTGACCTGCTCCTCCTTAAGGGCTTTTAAAATCTCGCTCTTGCTGTACCCCATTTTCGCCTCCTGTGTGAGAGTTTGGGGTCATACTGCGCCGTTGCCCCCAAACTTCCCGCCCAAACTACCACAAAAACCGGCTTAGTGTCAAGCCTAAGGTGCCCCTTTGTCAATAAAGAGCCGCACATCCTGCTTTGCATTTTCCTCTGACCTCCTTCTGACCCAGGGGGCTTTAGACTGGGAGCCGGAGGTGACCATGTTGAAACGGCGGGATGTGTTAAAAGCGAGCCTCGCCCTGAGCGGCCTGGGTATGGTCAAGGCCCAGGGGGCCTTCACCCTCACCCTGGCCCACACCAACGACACCCACGCGCGCCTCGAGGCCACAGAGCTCACCCTCTCGGGGAAGAGGGTAAGGGTGGGGGGCGTGGCCCAGCGGGTGGCCTTTTTTGACCGCCTCCGGGCCCAGCGGAGGAACGTGCTCATCCTGGACGCCGGGGATGTCTTCCAGGGCACCCTTTACTTCAACCAGTACCGGGGCCTGGCGGACCGCTACTTCATGCACCGCATGCTCTACCGGGTCATGACCCTGGGCAACCACGAGTTCAACCTGGGCCCGGGGCACCTGGCCGAGTTCCTCAAGGGGGCTAAGTTCAAGGTGGTCTCCGCCAACGTGGACATCAGCCGGGAGCCCCGCCTCCAGGGGCTTCTGGTCCCCTATGCGGTCCTCCAAGTGGGGGGGGAGAAGGTGGGCCTGGTGGGCCTCACCACCCCGGACACCCGGGAGATCTCCAACCCCGGCCCCACCGTGGCCTTCCTGGACCCCTACGAGAGCGCCCAGAAGGCCATCTACGAGCTTTTGGCTAAGGGGGTGAACAAGATCGTGGTCCTCTCCCACCTGGGCTACGGGGAGGACCTGAAGCTGGCGAGGAGGCTGGTGGGGGCCCAGGTGATCGTGGGGGGGCACTCCCACACCCTTCTGGGAAGCTTCCCTCATCCAGAGCTGAGGCCAGCGGGCCCCTACCCCACGGTGGTGAAGAACCCCGAGGGCAAGGACGTGCTGGTGGTCCAGGCCTGGGAGTGGGGGAAGGTGGTGGGGCTTCTGGAGGTCACCTTTGATGCCAGGGGGCAGCTCGTGGCCTACAAGGGCGAGGCCCTGCTCATGACCCCGGAGGTCGCCCCCGAGGACTTCTTCGCCAAGGAGGCCCTTATGGCCTACGCCCAGCCGGTCATGGCCCTCGTGCGGCAGGTGATCGCCGAGGCCAGGGTGGACCTGGTGGGGGAGAGGGAGGTCGTCCGCCGGCGGGAGAGCAACCTGGGGAACCTGATCGCCGATGGGATGCTGTGGAAGACCAAAGGCGCCGGGACCCAGATCGCCCTGCAAAACGGCGGGGGCATCCGGGCCTCCATCCCCAGGGGGCCCATCACCGTGGGCAGGGTCTACGAGGTCCTGCCCTTCGGCAACACCCTGGTGGTCATGGACCTGAAGGGGAGGGAGATCCTGGCCGCCTTGGAGAACGGGGTTTCCCAGTGGGAGCAGACCGCGGGCCGCTTCCTCCAGGTGGCGGGCCTCCGCTACGCCTTTGACCTCGCCCGTCCCGCGGGCAGCCGGGTGGTGCGGGTGGAGGTGAGGACGGAGCGGGGGTTTGTGCCTTTGGACCTCGAGGCCACCTACCGGGTGGTGGTGAACAGCTTCATCGCCGCCGGCGGGGACGGCTTCACCGTGCTCAGGGACGCCAAAGGCTACCGGGTGGACACCGGCTTCGCCGATGCCGAAACCCTTATGGAATACCTACAGGAACGGAAGGTGGTGGAGGCCCAGCTGGAGGGACGGATTGAGGTCCTGAACGAACCCAGGGGGGAGAGGCCCGCCTACTGGGCCTACCGGGTGCCGGGCCTGGTGGGGGTGTAGGGGAAGAAAAGAAGGCCCTGGGGAGACCCCAGGGCCCTTTTCCTTGCCCCTTATTCCGCTGCCACTAGGACCTGGACCGGGTCTCCCACCCGCACCCGGCCCCCCTGGAGGACCCGGGCGTAAAGGCCCCGCTTCCCGTAGAGGAGCTTGGGGAGCCTGAGGTCAAACTGGGAGAGGGAGCTGCACACGGTGCAGGCGTAGGAGAGCTCCAAGAGGGCCTCCCCCACCTGGAGCCTGGCCCCCGGGGGAAGCCCGTGGGGGTCCAGGTCCAGGAGGAGGTTTTCCCCCAGGGCCCCGTGGGGGAGGAGGATGCCCGCCTCCTTGGCCTCCTCGTAGGCGGCGATCCCCGCCACCAAGACGGCGCGGTCCGGGTCCTGGCCGGCGTGCCGGTCCCCCAGGGCCCCAAACCCGGCCCTGAGCTCCAGGACCTCTACCCGGGGCTTGGGTAGCCCTTTATCCGCGCCCAGATGGAGGGAGAGGACCTTGCCCGTCATGGGAGCTTCAGGGCTTGGCGGGCCTTAAAGACCTCTTCCGGGGATAAGGCCTTGGCCCTTAGGGCCTTGATCTCTTCCGGGGTGTAGGGTTTGAAGCCCTGGGGAGCCCCCCAGGAGGCCAGGTGGTTCAGCACCAGAGCGATCTCCTCGTCGCTAAGCCAACCAAAGCCCGGCATCATGCCCTCGTAGGTCCGGCCCAAGACGGTGATCTTCCCCCCTAGCCCGAAGAGGACGGAGAGGACCAGGTACTCCCTCCCTCCTTTGGCCTTCAGCAGGGTTTCCACATGCCCCTTAAGCGGGGGAAAGTTGGGGGGGTTCCCCTCCCCCTGGGGGCCGTGGCACCCCGAGCAGGTGGCGTAGACCTGGGCGCCGGTTTTGGGCGCTTGGGCCGCTGGGGCCGGGGGCGCCTCCGGGGGCGGGGTGAGGCCCAGGTAGGTGGCCAGGTAGTCCAGGATGGCCGCCCGCTCCTCCTGGGTGAGCTTCAGGCCCCTAAGCTCCATCTCCTCTATGACCCCATCCCAGCGGTCCCGGGAGAGCCTTTCCCGGGCCACGAAGCCAATCTCGTGGCAGGACTGGCACTTGGCCAGGACCAGGTCCTTCCCCGGCCCCTCGGGCAGGGTGTACTGCCCCAAAACCAGGTAGCCCAGAATCCCTAAGAGGGCGGTTGCGGAGAGGTAAAAGGTTTTTTTCATGCTTTCAATTTATCCAGATGGGGTATTTGGCGTGTGGCTTGAAATACCCTCCCCAGGACGGGGCCTGGGGAGGGGGGAGGGGCTTTAGGCCACGGTGAACTTCACCCGCATCACCCCGTTCCACTCGTAGCCCCGCTCGTTCCAGGCCAGGTTTCCGTCCAGGGGCTGGCTCCGCCCGGCGGCGTCCCAGGCCCGGGCCATGACCTCGTGGCTACCGGGGCGGAGGTAGAGGGTGGTCTGCCAGCGGACCCAGCCGAAGGTCTTCTCCTTGGTGGCCAGTTCCGCCCTCTGCCAGGTGCGCCCCCCGTTGGCGGAGACCTCCACGCTCACGATGGGAACCATCCCGTCGTTGAAGGCCACGCCCTCCACCCGCACGTAGGGGCCTTCCACCGTCTGGCCCTCGAGGGGGGCGAAGATGAAGCTGTTCACGTTGACCAGCCAGTTGGGGCGGGAGTTGGTGAAGCTGTAGGGGTAGCGGCTTCCCGGCTGCTGGGGCAGGAAGGGGAGGTGGGTGTTGGGGATGGCGGGGACCCGGTAGCGGGGCATCTGCTCCGCGGTGGCGTTCTCCGCCTCGGTGAACTCAATCTTCTCCACCCACTTCACGTTGTTGACCCCGAAGTAGCCGGGGAAGACCAGGCGCACGGGCCCCCCGTGGACGGCGGGCAGGGGCTCCCCGTTCATGGAGAGGGCCAGGAGGGCGTTCTCCAGGGCGTGGATGGGCACGCTCCTGACGAACTCCGCAGCCCCACCCTGGCGGCTGGCGTGGGCGGTGATGAAAAGGGCCTTCTCCGAAAGCTTCACCCCCTTGCTTTCCAGGAGGGTCTTGAGCTTAACCCCTCGGAAGGTGACATTGCCCACCCCGCCCTGCTTCCAGGGGTTGCCGGAGGGGCGGGGGTTGTAGAGGGTGCGCCCGTTTCCCGAGCACTGGAGGACCATGGTGACCTCGCTCTGGGGCAGGGCTAGGAGCTCCTTGGCCTCAAAGGTGAAGGGCTTGTCCACGAGGCCCGTCACCTCCACCCTCCACCCGTCCAGGCTGGCCCCTTCCACCGTGTTGTAGCCGGGGAGGTCCACGTTGTTACGGATGAAGAAGATCTCCTTGGAGGTCCTTTCCGGCTGGCTTACGAGGAGATCGTACGGGGTTTCCAACACCACCGGGCGCTGGGAGAGGACGATGAGCTTGGGGTTCTTGCCCTTCACCAGCTGGTCGGCCGTGGGGGTCTGCTGAGCCAAGGCCCGGGACCCGGCGGCCAGGAGGGCCGCCCCCATACCCATGAGCTTCAAGGTGGTGCGCCTATCCAGCTTCTCCATACTTGCCTCCTCGGTGGGGACATTTGTCCCCTTTGTCCGATTGGCCTAACTATAAATCCATACCCCTTGCGTGTAAAGGGTGGGGTATCGGGGGAAACATTCCGCTCGTGGGGGGGCTCTGTGCCAAAGGCAGAAGGGGTATCCCTTCCTCGAGGCGCGTTAAGATGGAAGGCATGCTGAAGGGTGAAGGCCCGGGGCCCCTTCCTCCCCTCCTCCAGCAGTACGTGGAGCTTCGCGACCAGTACCCCGACTACCTCCTCCTCTTCCAGGTGGGGGACTTCTACGAGTGCTTCGGGGAGGACGCCGAGAGGCTCGCCCGCGCCCTGGGCCTCGTCCTCACCCACAAGACCAGCAAGGACTTCACCACCCCCATGGCGGGGATCCCCATCCGGGCCTTTGAGGCCTACGCCGAGAGGCTTCTCAAGATGGGCTTCCGCCTGGCGGTGGCCGACCAGGTGGAGCCCGCCGAGGAGGCGGAGGGGCTGGTCAGGCGGGAGGTGACCCAGCTCCTCACCCCGGGAACCCTCCTCCAGGAAAGCCTCCTCCCCCGGGAGGCCAACTACCTGGCGGCCATCGCCACCGGGGATGGTTGGGGCCTGGCCTTTCTGGACGTCTCCACGGGGGAGTTCAAGGGGACGGTGCTCAAGAGCAAAAGCGCCCTTTACGACGAGCTCTTCCGCCACCGGCCCGCCGAGGTCCTCCTGGCCCCGGAGCTTCTGGAGAACGGGGCCTTTCTGGATGAGTTCAGGAAGCGCTTTCCCGTCATGCTCTCCGAGGCCCCCTTTGAGCCGGAAGGGGAAGGCCCCTTGGCCCTAAGGCGGGCCCGGGGGGCCCTTCTGGCCTACGCCCAAAGGACCCAAGGAGGGGCCTTGAGCCTCCAGCCCTTCCGCTTCTACGATCCCGGGGCCTTCATGCGCCTGCCCGAGGCCACCTTGAGGGCCCTAGAGGTCTTTGAGCCCCTGCGGGGCCAGGACACGCTTTTCTCCGTGCTGGACGAGACCAGGACCGCTCCTGGCAGGAGGCTCCTCCAGAGCTGGCTCCGCCACCCCCTGTTGGACCCGGGGCCCCTCGAGGCCCGCCTTTCCCGGGTGGCGCGCTTCGTGGCCGAGGGGGCCCTGAGGGAGGGCCTAAGGCGGCTTTTGCACCGGGTGGCCGACCTGGAGCGCCTGGCCACCAGGCTGGAGCTAGGGCGGGCGAGCCCAAAAGACCTCGCCGCCCTGCGGCGGACCCTGGCCATCCTCCCCGAGCTCCGGGCCCTTCTGGGCGAGGAGGTGGGGCTTCCCGACCTCACCCCCCTTCGGGAGGAGCTGGAGGCCGCCCTCGTGGAGGACCCGCCCCTCAAGGTCTCCGAGGGGGGGCTCATCCGGGAGGGCTACGACCCGGACCTGGACGCTCTAAGGGCGGGCCACCGGGAGGGGGTGGCCTACTTCCTGGAGCTTGAGGAGCGGGAAAGAGAGAGGACGGGCATCCCCACCCTCAAGGTGGGCTACAACGCCGTCTTCGGCTACTACCTGGAGGTGACCCGGCCCTACTACGAGAGGGTGCCCAAGGAGTACCGCCCGCTCCAGACCCTCAAGGACCGGCAGCGCTACACCCTGCCGGAGATGAAGGAGAAGGAGCGGGAGGTTTACCGCCTCGAGGCCCTGATCCGCCGCCGGGAGGAGGAGGTCTTTCTGGAGGTGCGGGAAAGGGCCAAGCGGGAGGCCGAGGCCCTCAGGGAGGCGGCCAGGATCCTGGCCGAGCTGGACGTCTACGCCGCCTTGGCCGAGGTGGCCGTGCGCTACGGCTACGTGAGGCCCCGCTTCGGCGACCGCCTCCAGATCCGCGCCGGGCGCCACCCCGTGGTGGAAAGGCGCACGGAGTTCGTGCCCAACGACCTGGAGATGGCCCACGAGCTGGTCCTGGTCACCGGGCCCAACATGGCGGGCAAGTCCACCTTTCTGCGCCAGACGGCCCTCATCGCCCTCCTGGCCCAGGTGGGGAGCTTCGTGCCCGCCGAGGAGGCCCATCTTCCCCTCTTTGACGGCATCTACACCCGCATCGGGGCCTCCGACGACCTGGCGGGGGGGAAGAGCACCTTCATGGTGGAGATGGAGGAGGTGGCCCTGATCCTCAAGGAGGCCACGGAGAAAAGCCTGGTCCTCCTGGACGAGGTGGGCCGGGGCACCAGCAGCCTGGACGGGGTGGCCATCGCCACGGCGGTGGCCGAGGCCCTCCACGAAAGGCGGGCCTACACCCTCTTCGCCACCCACTACTTTGAGCTGACCGCCCTGGGCCTTCCCCGCCTGAAAAACCTCCACGTGGCCGCCAGGGAGGAGGCGGGGGGGCTCGTCTTCTACCACCAGGTCCTCCCCGGCCCCGCCTCCAAGAGCTACGGCGTGGAGGTGGCGGCCATGGCGGGCCTGCCCAAGGAGGTGGTGGCCCGGGCCAGGGCCCTCCTCCAGGCCATGGCCGCCAGGCGGGAAGGGGCTTTGGACGCGGTTTTGGAGCGGCTTTTCGTCCTGGACCCCGACCGCCTGACCCCCCTCGAGGCCCTCCGCCTCCTCCAGGAGCTAAAGGCCTTGGCCCTGGGGGCCCCCTTGGATACCATGAAGGGGTGATCCGCCCCCTTCCCCCCGAGCTAAGGGGGCTTCTCGCCCGGGGAGAGGTCCTCCTCTCCGTCAAGGACGCCGTCCGGGAGCTTCTGGAAAACGCCCTGGACGCCGGGGCCAGGAGGGTGCGGGTGGAGCTTTGGGGCGGGGGGCTTGAAAGGATCGTGGTGGAGGACGACGGGGAGGGGATTCCCGTGGAGGAGCTTCCCCTGGCCGTGGAGCCCTTCGCCACCAGTAAGCTCCAGGACCTGGAGAGGATCGCCACCCTGGGCTTCCGCGGCCAGGCCCTCTACGCCCTGAGGCAGGCGGCAACCTTGAGGATCCGCTCCCGGCCCCGGGGCCAGGTGGGCGGCGGGCTTCTTCTGGCCCGGGGGGAGCGGGTGGAGCTGAGGCCCGTCCCCGCCCCCCCGGGGACCCGGGTGGAGGTCCTGGGCCTCTTCGCCGGGGAGGGGCGGGACCCCAGGGCCGAGGCCAGGGGGGTCCTGGACCTCCTCAAGCGCTACCTCCTCCACCATCCCCACCTTTCCCTGGCCCTTTTCCTAGAGGGGGAGGCCCGGCTCCTCTTCCCCGGGGCCGGGCTCAAGGAGGCGGCCCGGCTGGCTTTCGGGGGGCTCCTGGCGGAGAGGCTCTTCTCCGTGGCCAAGGAGAGGGGAGAGGTGGCCCTTTGGGGCCTCCTTTCCGGCCCCCAGGTCTCCCGCACCCGGCCCGACCTCCTCTTCCTCGCGGTGAACGGCCGGCCCGTGGCCCTGCCCGAGGGGGTCCTGAGGGCGGTGCGCCGGGCCTACCGCGAGCTTCTCCCCGAGGGGCACCACCCCGTGGGCGTCCTGAACCTGAGCCTCCCCCCCGGCGCCTACCGCCTGCGCCTGGACGCCAGGAAGGAGGAGGTGGCCTTGAGCAAGGAGGCCGAGGCCTTCCTGGAGGAGGCCCTGGAGGAGGCCTTCCGGGGCCAGAACCTGGCCCGGGCCCTGCCCGAGCCCCGGCCCCTCCCGGCCCTGAGGCCCCCCACGCCTTCCGGCCTGCCCCCCCTGCGCTACCTGGGCCAGTTCCGGGAGAGCTACCTCCTGGCCGAGGCGGAGGACGCCCTCTACATCGTGGACCAGCACGCCGCCCACGAGCGCATCCTCTTTGAGGAACTTCTGGCCCGCCTGAGGGAGGAGGGCTTAAAGCCCCTCCCTTACCCCGTTTTGGTGGAGCTGGATGGGGAGCCTCCCGAGGCCTCCCCCCTCTTCGCCTTTGAGCCCTTTGGGCCGGGCCGGGTCCGCCTCCTCTCGGCCCCGCCCTTCCTCCACCCCTACCCCCTCCTCCTGCCGGAGATCTTCCGGGAGTCCCTTAAGGGGGAGGGGAGGAGCCTTAGGGGGCTTCTCGCCCGCCTGGCCTGCCTGCCCGCCATCAAGGCCGGCCACCCCCTGGCCCGGGCCGAGGGGCAGGCCCTCCTGGACGCCCTCCTCGCTTGCGAGACCCCCTGGGTCTGCCCCCACGGCCGCCCCGTCCTCCTCCACCTGAAGGAGGAGGACCTCATCCGCCGCTTTGGCCGCCGCTCGGGGGCTCGGGCAAAAGAAGAATCCCATCCTCATCCGCCACGAGAAACCACGAGGGAAGGATCCTAGCCCCGGCGAAGGCCACGGGCACGTCCACCAGGCCCCGGCCCTCCTTGGCGCTCTTCCTGGGGACGGCCGCCAGGGCCTTGACCCCCAGGGGGAGGCCCTTGAGCTCCTCGGCGTCCCGCACCGCCCCGTGGACCACCACCCCGCTCCAGCCCCGCTCCAGGGCCAGCCGGGCCAGGTTGCCCCCCAGAAGGGCGGAGCGCAAAGAGCCGCCCCCGTCCACCACCAGGACCTGGCCCCGCCCATCCTCCTCCAGGACCTTCCGCACCAGGGCGTTGTCCTCAAAGACCCTCAGGGTGCGCACGCGCCCGGAAAACCGCACCTTGCCGCCAAAGTCCCGGAAAATGGGGCGAAGCCACAGGGCCTCGGGGTGGAGATCGGAAAGGTCGGTGGTGGAGAGTTCCACGGAGGTAGTGTACCAAGGCGCGCCTCCTCATCCCCTGCCCGGACCGGCCTGGCATCGTGGCTGCCGTTACCGGATTCCTCTACGCCCACGGGGCCAACATCACCGACCTGGAGCGGCACTCCACCGACCCCGAGCACCTTCGCCTCCCACCTGGACCTGGCCGCCCCGCCCTGGAAAGGGCCTTCCAGGTGGTTTTCGTCTAATCCCCCCCTAACTGTCGGGGCGTAGGGTGATCTTGGGAGGTGCGCTGTGAGCCTTGGCCGTTCGCTTTTGGGTTTTCTGGCCCTTTCCGCCCTGGCGGGAGCGGTGCTTTGGTGGGGTCTTTCCAACGGGCAGGGAAGGCCCCCCACAGGGGACCAGGGTCTTTTGGAGTACGAGCGGAACACCGTGGAGATCGTGGAGCGGTACGGGGACGGGGTGGTCTTCGTTTCCGTGGTGGGTCAGCCCCAAGGCCTTCCCCTGCCCCCGGGGTTTGAGTTCTTCGCCCCCTTCCTCCAGGTGCCTCCCCAGCGGGGTACGGGCTCCGGGTTCGTCATTGACAAAGACGGGCATATCCTCACCAATTACCACGTCGTAGAGGGGGCGAGCCGCATCACCGTCAAGTTCCACAACGACCCCAAGGAGTACCGGGCCCGCCTGGTGGGCGCGGCCCCGCCCCTGGACGTGGCCCTTCTCAAGGTGGACGCCCCTAAGGACCGGCTCGTCCCCCTGGTCCTGGGGGACTCCGACCGGATCCGGGTGGGGCAGAAGGCCATCGCCATGGGGAACCCCTTTGGCCTCGAGTTCACCGTGACCCAGGGGATTGTCTCCGCCATCCGGGAGAACCCCGGGGCCATCGGGGACGAGTCTGGCCTGGTACCCCAGGTGATCCAGACCGACGCCGCCATCAACCCCGGGAACTCCGGCGGGCCCCTCCTCAACTCCCGGGGGGAGGTGATCGGCATCAACACCGCCATCTTCACCCCCACGGGCCAGTTTGGGGCAGCCCAGTTCGCCGGGGTGGGCTTCGCCCTGCCCATCAACCTGGTGAAGCAGTACCTGCCTGAGCTCAAGGCGGGAAAGACCCTGACCGCCGAGGCCATCATCCGGAGCCGCCCCCGCCTGGGGGTTTCCCTCATTCCCCTTGCCCTTTATCTGGAGAGGCTCCGCCAGCAGCATGGCCTGCCGGATAGTGGCCTCATGGTCCAGGAGGTGGAGCGGAATAGCCCCGCCCAGCGGGCGGGGCTACGGCCTCCCAGCCGCTTCGCCTACATCCAGCTCCCCACCGGGGAGACCCTGCAGGTGGGGGTGGACGGGGACGTCCTCCTCAAGGCGGACGGGGTGCCCCTCACCTCCATCGCCGGGCTCCGGCGGGTCCTCTACGCCAAGAAGCCGGGGGAGGCGGTGAGCCTCGAGGTCTGGCGCCAGGGCCGGACCTTCACCGTCCGGGTGGTCCCCCAGGTGATCCGCTAGGGGTAGAGGAGGCGGAGGCCCAGGCACCCCCCCTTCGCCCGGAACCACCGCCCCCCCACCCTGACCGCCAGACCCAGCTCGGAGCAGTAAAGGAGCGCCCGCCTTCGCTCCTTGGCCAGGGCCTGGTTCCAGGGGTAGGTGCCCCCCGTGTAGTAGGCCTCGGTCTCGGGGTCGGTGTAGGCCCTGAAGCCCTGGAAGCGGAAGAGGGGGCGGAACTCCAGGAGGACGGGCCTCCCCGTCACGGAGTTCAAAAACTCCACCCGGATTTCCTGGAAGGGGAGGAGGAGCCGGTAGGCCCTTTCCTGCCCGGTGTCCACCTCCACCACCCGCACCAGGGAGAGGGCCAGGAGGAGAAGCCAAAAGGCCCAGCTCCCGAGGAGCCGGGCCAGAGGGCTTTCCCACCTTAGGGCCTTCACCTACTTGAGGACTCCCGCCTCGCGGAAGTAGCGCAGAGCCCCCTCGTGGTAGGGGATGGTGCCCCCCACGAAGCGCACGGCGTTCTCCAGGGTGGTGTCCTTGGCGGCGGCCACCGCCTGGCGCAGGCCCGGGAGGTTCTCAAAGGTGGCCTTGGTGAGGGCGTAGGCGGCCTCTTCGGGGAGGCTTGTGTGGCAGACGAAAAGGTTCCAGAAGGTGAGGCTGGGGGTGTCGGAGCGGGTGTTGTAGACGCCCTTGGGGATCACCCCCGTTCCCGCCAGGCCGGGGAAGCGCCTCTGGAAGGTCTGGGCCACGGTGCTTCTGGGGTCAATGGGCACCAGGTAAAGCCTCTGCCCCTTCCGGGCCAAGGCGGCGGCAAGCTCGGTGATGGCCCCCGTGGGCAGGCCCCCGGACCAGAAGAAGGCGTCTATGGTGCCCTCGGAGAGGGCGTTGGCGCTCTCCTGGGCTCCCAGGCGCTCCTGCTTGGCGAAGTCCTTGGGGGAAAGCCCCGCCGCTTGGAGGACCAAAAGGGCCTCCACCTCCGTGCCCGAGCCCGGGGCCCCGGTGGAGACCCGCTTGCCCTTCAGGTCCTGGAGGACCCGGATGCCCGCCCCTTCCCGGGTGACCACGTGCAGGAAGTTGGGGTACATGGCGAAGAGGATGCGCACGCTTCTGGCGGGCTTTTCCTTGAAGCGCTCGTGTCCTCCCGTGTAGGCCAGGTAGGCGGAGTCGGGGAGGACGGTGCCGCAGTAGTAGGTGCCGCCCCCGGTGCGGTTTTCCAGGAGGAGGAGGTTATCTATGGAGGCGGCGGTTTGGATGGCTTGGGCCTCGGCCACCCCCGCCTTGTTCCAGATCTCCGCCAGGGTGGTGCCGTAGTAGAAGTAGACTCCGCCCACCCCCCCTGTGGCGATGACCACCCGGGGTTTTTGGGCTAGGCCGAAACCAAAGAGGACCAAGAAGACCACCAAGGCTCGCAGCATCCTTTACCCTCCTTTCCCGCTCAACTTATGCCCTCCGCCCAAGCCCCGTCAAGCCCCTCTTGAGGAAGAAGGGCAGGCCCAGGAGGAAGCCCAGGAGGTTTAGGGAGGCCTGGGGAATGAAGAGGAGGAGGGCGATGAGGCCCAGGGCCCAGCTTTCGGGGCGGCTTAGGGGCCTCCGGGTGTAGCCGGCGGTGGAGGCGGAGAGGTAGATGATGCCCACGGCCACGGAGAGGAAGCGCTCCAGGATGATGGGCCAGGCCTTATCGGGGGGCAGGGTCTCCAGAACCGGCAGGATGAGCAGGCCCGTGCCCGTGTAGGTGAGGAGGAAGAAGAAGCCGATCAGGTACTTGGAAAGGGCTACCCGGGCGGCGTAGACCCCGGTGGGTATGGGGTGGGTGCCGAAGACGCTGGCGGCGGCGTAACCGGAGAGGGCCACAGGGGGGGTCACGTCCGCCAGGACGGCGTAGTAGAAGAGGAACATGTGGGTGGCGTAGACCGCGGCGATCTGGGCCATCTTGGGGTCCAGGCCGTAGGCGGCGAAGTTCTGGGCCGCCAGGGCGATGATGGCGGGGGCGGTGAGGGCCGAGGTGAGGACGTAGGTGGCCGTGGGGGGGACCCCCATGCCCAGGATCAGGCTGAAGAGGGCGGTGATCAGGGTGGCGAGAAGGAGGCTTTCTCCGGAGACCTGCTGCAAAAGCTGGCTGAACTTGGAGGGCAGGCCGGAGATGACCATCATGGAGAAGATGAGGTTGGCGGAGGTCACCGCGGTGCCGATGGGCAGGAGGGAGCGGAAGCCCGCCTCGAGGCCCCGGAAGATGGGCCCGATCCCCTGGGGCCTCAGGGTGGGGTCCAGGTAGGCCAGGAGGATGAAGCCCAACAGGGCCAGGCTGGCGGCGGTGCGCACCTCGTAGCCCAAGTAGAGGAGGACCACGATGAGGAGGATGGGCAGGAAGATGGGGCTGTAGCGGAGGGCGTACCGCCTGCGCCCCAGGCCGATCTCTGCCGCCACTGCGGGCAGGCCTGCCTTGCAGGCGTAGAACTCGTTGAAGGCCATGATGGAGAGGAGGTAGAGGAGGGCGGGGCCGATGGCCATGGCCATCACCTTGAGGTAGGGGATCTCCAGGATCTCCACCATGATGAAGGCGATGCTTCCCATGATGGGGGGCATGATGAGGGCGATGGTGCCGGCGGTGGCGGCGATGCCGGCGGCGGTGAGGCGGTCGTAGCCCGCCCGCTCGTAGAGGGGCTTGGTCAGGGCGGCCACGAACTGGGTGTCGGCGGCCCCCGAGCCCGAGAACATCCCCATGAAGGTGCCCGCCAGCCCCGTGACCCGGCCGGGGGTGGCGGGGCTTTTCCCCACCAGGGCCAGGGCCATGTTGGCCACCACCCGCCCCAGGCCCAAGGCGCCGATCATCCCGGAGAGGAGGGTGAAGTAGACCAGGTACTTGGCCGAGACCCCGGTGATGAGGCCGTAGATCCCCGCCTCGGTCTCGTTGAAGCTCTTGCCCAGGAGGAGGTCTATGGGCTGGGGGGCGCCCCGGAAGGCTCCGGGAAAGACCTGGGCGTGGAGGTTGTAGCTGAAGAAGAAGAGGACGAGAACCGGCATCACCGGCCCCAGGAGGCGGTAGACCACCCCCAGGAGGAGAAGAATGAGGGCGAGGCTCATCCCCGCGTCCCAGGCCGCGGGGATCACTGCCCGGTAGACCAGCTCCTCAAAGTAGCGGGCCTGGTACCAGGTGGGCAGGAGGGAGAGGAGGGCCCCCAGGAGGGCCGTGGGGCGCTGGAGCCTGGGGACCACCGCCGGCAGGACCGCCACCGCCCAGACCAGGAGGCCGAAGAGGCGGACCTCGAGGGGCAGGTCCATGGCGGGGGGTTTGGGGAAAAGGAAGCTGTAAAGGGGCACCAGGCTGAAGGCCAGGAAGACCCAGGAGCCCAAAGTGGCCTTCCTGGGCGGGGCGAAGAAGCTCACCAGGTAGGCTCCCAGGAGGAGGAAGAGGACGTGGGTGCTCCGCTGTAGCTGGACGATGTCCAGGAGAATGATCTCCGCCTTGGCCAGGGGGGTGAAGGGGTGGAGGACGAGGTATAGGCTAAAGAGAGCTCCCAGGATCAGGACCAAGCGGGTAAGCCGTCCCAAGGGGCTTGGGGGAAGGGTCGCGTGGATATCCGCCATCGTTTTCCTCCAAAAATGGCCCGGGGCGGTCGCCCGGGCCTCGCGTAGGCTTTGGTGTCTACTTTACGGCACCTGCTTCCTTCAGGTACTGCTCGGCCCCGGGGTGGAAGGGGACGGTGAACCGGCCGAAGAGCTTGGCGGTGTTGGCTATGGAAGTGTCCCTGGCGGCGGCCACCGCCTGGCGCAGGGTCTGCAGGTTCTCAAAGGTGGCCTTCATCATCCCGTAGACCGCCTCTTTGGGCAGGCTTTCCGGGCAGACCAGGACGTTCCCCGTGTTCAGCCCGGGCACGTCGGTGCGGGTGTTGTAGACGCTCTTGGGGACCACCGTGGTGTCCAGGAGTCCGGGGAAGCGCTTAAGGGCCACCTGGGCGGTGGTGCTCTTGGGGTCAACGGGCACCAGGTAGATCCGGTCCCCCTTGCGGGCCAGGCTCTGGGAGAGCTCCACGATGGAGCCCGTGGGCAGGCCGCCCACCCAGAAGAAGGCGTCCAGGGTGCCCTCGGAAAGGGCCTTGGCCGACTCGGCCACGGGGAGGCGCTCCCGCTTGGCGAAGCTCTCCGGCTTCACCCCCGCCGCCTGGAGCAAGAGGAGGGCCAGGTTCTCGGTGCTGGAACCGGGCTGGCCCGTGGATACCCGCTTGTCCTTCAGGTCCTGGATGACCTTGATGCCGCTTTTCTCGCTGGTCACCAGGTGGATGAAGGAGGGGTACATGTAGAAGAGGACCCGCTGGTCCTTGGCGGGCTTGGCCTTGAAGCGGGGCTCGTCCCCTGTGAAGGCCGAGTAGGCGGAGTCCGTGGTGGTGAGGGCGCAGTAGTAGGTGTTGTTCCTGGGGTCCGTGCGGTCCCGGAGGAGGAGGAGGTTGTCGTAGGACCCACCCGTCTGGACGGCCTGGGCCTCCGCCACCCCCGCCTTGTTGAAGATGTCCGCCAGGGCGGTGCCGTAGAAGAAGAAGACCCCCCCGGTGCTGCCGGTGCCGATCACCACCTTGGGCTTCTGGGCCAGGGCCAGGCCCATGGCCAGGAGACCGATCACGAGAAGCGCTTTTTTCATGCTCACCCCCGTATAGTTTTGCGTTCCTAAGCTACGCCAGCTATGAGGTTTTGTCAAGGGAGGATAGCACCAGAAGCTGCACAAGCCGCACGTGGAAGGCCCTTAGGAGGTCGCTCTTGCTGAGGATGCCCAGGAGGACCCCCCCCTCCACCACCAAGGCCCGGGCATAGCCCCGCTCCCCCATGCGCTCTAGGGCGCTTAGGGCGGAGTCCTCCGGGGAGAGGACCAGGGGCTCTTGCAAATAGCGGCCCACGGGGGCCAGAGGGTCGGCCCCCTCCAGGCCCTCGAGGCCCACCACCCCCAAAACCCGCCCCTCCTCCACCACGGGGAAGCCGGAGACCCGGTGGGCTAGGGAAAGCTCCAGGAGTTCCGCCACGGGAAGGTCCTTGGGAACCACTATGGGATCTCGGGTCATGAGGTCCCTCACCTTCAGGCCCTCGAGGGCCTGGGCCAGGAGGGTGGCCTCGGCATCAGCCCTCGAGGCCATGTAGACGAAGAAGGCCATGAGGATAAGGAAGGGGTTCAGGGCCCAGAGGCCGAAGAGCCCCAAGGCGAAGGCCACCGCCTGGCTCAAGGCCAGGGCCTGCCGGGTGGCCTGGAGGTAGGGCTTCCTGGTGGCCAAGAGGGCCCGGTAGACCCGCCCCCCGTCCAGGGGCAGGGCGGGGAGGAGGTTGAAGAGGCCCAGCATGAGGTTCACCAGGGCCAGGTAGTGGGTGAGGAAGCCCAAAGCCCCCGCCTCCTGGCGCAGGAGCCGGAAGAGGAGGGCCAGGGCGAAGCTCACCAAGGGCCCGGCGAGGGCGATGAAGAGCTCCTTTTTGGGCTCCCTGGGGATCCTTTCCAGTTGCGCCACCCCGCCCAAGAGCCAGAGGGTGATCCGCTGGGTGCGGATTCCTAGGCGCTGGGCGGCCAGGGCGTGGCCCAGTTCGTGGAGGAGCACGGAGAGGAAGAGGCCTAGGGCGGCCACAAGGCCCAGGAGGAAGGGCCAGGGGCCCTGGAGGAGGCCAGGGTCCTGGGGCAGGCCAAAGAGTTCCAGGTAAAGGGGCAGGTTGCCGCCGATGAGGAGGGCGAGAAGGGGTAGGACCAGGAGAAAGGTCAGGTCCAGGTGGACGGGGATGCCCAGGAGGCGGAAGAGGGGAAGGCCGCGCTGGAGCATGCCTCAGTATAGGTCCACCCGGGGTCGGTCTGGTAATGACTGGTCGGTCAGTCTTAAGCTAGGGGGGTGCTGGCCCTGGCCGTCCTAAAGGACCCCCGGTACCGAGCCTACTGGCTCGCCCTCTTCACCTCCCAGATGGGTACCTGGATGCAGGCCGCCGCCCAGGGCTGGCTGGTCCTCCTCCTCACGGGGAGCGCCGAGCGGCTGGGCCTGGTGGTGGCCTTGCAGTTCCTGCCCGCCCTCCTCTTCTCTTTGCCCGCCGGGGTTCTGGCGGACCGCTACCCCAAGCGCAACCTCCTCCTCCTCACCCAAGGGGGGATGATACTCCTGGCCCTCCTCATGGCCCTTTTCATCCTTACCGGCTTTGTGCGCTATGGGCATGTCCTGGTCTTCGCCTTCCTCTACGGGGCTTTGAACGCCATGGACCTTCCCGTGCGCCAGAGCTTCACCGTGGAGCTGGCGGGCCGGGAGCGCTACCCCGGGGCCATCGCCCTGAACTCCTTTGGCTTCAACCTAAGCCGCCTTGTGGGCCCCGCCCTGGCGGGGTTTTTCATCGCCCTCTATGGGGTGGGGGTGGCCTATCTGGCCAACGCCCTTTCCTTCCTGCCCCTGATCCTCGTCCTCCTCCGCCTGCCCCCGGGGCCTGGGGGAGAGGAGGGGGACGGGCGGTGGTGGCGGGAGGCCCAGGAAGGGGTGAGGTTCGTCCTGGCCCATCCCCTGGTGCGCCGGGTGGCGGGCCTGGTCCTCTTCGCCAGCCTCCTGGGGATGAACTTCCAGACCCTGGTGCCCGCCTATGCCCGTTTGGTCCTGGGCCTCTCCGCCACGGGGTACGGGTTTTTGCTGTCCAGCGTGGGGCTTGGGGCCCTGCTGGCCGCCTTGGTCATGGCCTTCACGGGAAAGCCGAAGCCTGGGAGACTCCTCCTGGGGGTCTTCGCCCTGGCCCTGGCCCATTTAGGCCTCTTCCTTCCCCTTTCTCCCCTGGTGCCCCTCTTCCTGGTCCTGGGGGGGTTTGGCATGATCTCGGTCCTCATTAACGCCAACACCATGGTGCAACTTTCCGTGCCCGACCGCCTGAGGGGCCGGGTCATGGCCGTCTACAGCCTGGTCATGCTGGGCACGGGGCCTCTGGGAGCCTACCTCACCGGGCTGCTCTTTGAACTTTTCGGGGGAAGGCTCGCTACCCTCGCCCTCGGGGGGCTGGTTCTCTTGGTGGGCCTTTCCCAGCTAAGGCCCTGGCCTAGGGGGTCCAGTCCCCCGGCCTAGGGCCAAGGCCCAGCCGCCAGGCCACCCCCTGGGCCACCCGCTGGCCTGCCCTTCCGTCCCCGTAGGGGTTCTTGGCCTGGCGCATGCGGGCAAGCTCCTCGGGGGTTTGCAAAAGATCCCTCACGGTGCGGTAGACCCTTTCCGGGTCGGTGCCCGCCAGCTTGAGGATACCCGCCTCGAGGCCCTCAGGGCGCTCGGTGACGTTCCTCAAGACCACCACCGGTACGCCCAAGGCCGCCCCCTCCTCCTGGAGGCCCCCGGAGTCCGTGACCAGGAGGAGGCTTTCCTTCATGAGGGCGGCCATGGGGCCGTACTCCAGGGGGGGGAGGAGGACGAAGTTCTTCACCCCCTTGAGGACGGGGAAGACCGCCTCCCGCACCACGGGGTTCAGGTGCACGGGGTAGACGAAGGGGATCTCGGGGAAGGCCTCGGCCACCTTCCTCAGGGCCCGGGCAAGCTCGGGAAGGAGGGGCCAGTTCTCCCGGCGGTGCATGGTCACGGTCACGTAGGGGCCCGGGGGAAGACCCTCAGGGAGCTTCCCCAGCTGGGCCGCCAGGAGGACGGCGTCCACCCCCGTCTGCCCCGTGACCAGGATGCCCTCCTCCGGCTTGCCCTCCTTGAGGAGGTTGGCCTTGGCTAAGGGGGTGGGGGCGAAGTCCAGGTCGGTGAGGGCGTCGGTGAGGCGGCGGTTGGCCTCTTCGGGGAAAGGCTCTTTGAGGTTGTGGCTCCTGAGGCCCGCCTCCACGTGGCCCACGGGCAGGCCCTCGAGGAAGGCTGCCCAGGCCACGGCGAAGGTGGTGAGGGTGTCCCCGTGGACCAGGACGTAGTCCGCTCCCATTTCCTTCAGGGCCCGGGCCGCCTGGGGCAGGATGCGGGCCGCCAGGTCGGGGAGGGCCTGGCGCTCCTGCATCACGTCCAGGTTGCGGTCCTCCTGGATGCCGAAGAGGCTTAGGGCCTGCCTTAGCTGCTCCCGGTGCTGGCCGGTGAGGAGGACCAGGGGCCTGATGTAGGGGATCTCCCTTAGGGCCAGGTAGACCGGGGCCATCTTGGTGGCCTCGGGCCGGGTGCCGAAGGCCAGGACCACCCGCTTCATGCGACCCCCAGGATGAGGGCCACGGGGAGGCGGGCTTCGGGGAAGTGGAGGGGGGCTACCGTTTCCTCAGGGCCCAGGACCTGGGCTTCGGCGAAGCCTTCCGGCGTGGGCTTACGGTAGACCTCCAGGCGGTGGGCCTCGAGGTCCACAAGCCAGACCTCGGGGATCCCCGCTTTGGCGTAAAGGGGAAGCTTCACCTCCCGGTCGTAGGCCTGGGAGGTGTCCATGACCTCCACCAGGAGGAGCACGTCCTCCGGCCCCGGGTGGGACTCTTTGTAGAAGTCGGGCCTGGGCCTAAGAAGCGTTAGGTCCGGCTGGGGTTCGGAGTAGGGGCC